>ENA-ORXI01000021-ORXI01000021.1-sediment-metagenome-genome-assembly--contig:-NODE-21-length-98086-cov-30.527564_pt1 | contig 98086 bp, 89 predicted proteins | sample MGYA00237861_ERZ511468 | MGnify/ENA primary metagenome ERZ511468 (study PRJEB26299, sample SAMN06266213) | sediment metagenome | isolation source: Hudson Canyon methane seep mesocosm | place: USA:Hudson...
GGGCTATCCGCCCTGTATCACGACTTTCAGTCGCCAAGCTCTCTAACCCACCCGCTTTTAGCGGGTGGTTGTTTAGTCTTAAGTCAGAAGCATTTTCCCCGTAACTACATAAAGTATAATTTATACTGTTAAAATCAGAAAATCGATAGGTAGGACTTAATGTAATGAAAAAAACATTAATTTAAACGTGAAAGAATGTCGGTAGCTATTTACTTGTATGTGTATAGGTTCCGTCCCATGAGCTACTAGGGGGATTTTGTATGAAATCTCTAATGCGCTCCAAGTAAATTTGGTTAATAAGTTGTTCAGGAGATTGGAGCTGTAGCTGAGTAAAGATTTGCTGTGCGACTTCCCAGTCTTGTTGTAAGTACAGTGAAAGTCCTTTAGAGTGTAAGTTTAGCTGATCTAACGCAGATGAAGTGATCTCACTCTTTAAGCCAAGTGGCTCAAATATTCTAATAGGTTCAACTTTTCCTTTTACTCTGACTGTATCTAGTTCTTTGTAGATGAAACCTGGAGCAGCATCCTTTGTGGATTCGCTAACGATCACTTTAACTCCATATTGTTTAGTTAAGCCTTCTAAACGAGAGCCTAAATTAACAGCATCGCCTAATACAGTATAAGCTACTCTAAATTCAGACCCCATATTACCAACACACATGCTTCCGGTATTTAGACCAACTCCTAAGCCTATAGGCGGCCAGCCTTTGGCAACAAATTCTTTTGAGATTTTGTTGATTATTGGGGTGATTTCTAGTGCTGTTTTTAAAGCATCATTTGCATGATCAGTGTTATGAATAGGTGCTCCCCAAAAAGCCATGACAGCATCTCCCATATATTTATCGATAGTGCCATTATTTTTATGGATTATTTTAGTGATAGGGCTGAGGATTTCATTAATTAGCTCAGCTAATTCATCGGCTTCAAACTTTTCAGAAATACTTGTGAAATCTCGTACGTCTGAAAATAAAACGGTCAGTTCTCGGCTTTCTGCATGCATAGAAAAATTTTGTTTAGATTGTGCCATTGCCGTGACTAGTTCAGCGGGAATATATTGCCCAAAAAGGCTGGTTATGTATTTTTTATTTCGAGACTCTAAAAAATAATTATAAATAATTTGAATAGTAAATAGCAGGCTTAAAAATAATACAGGAGTAGCTAGTACGCTATCAATATGATGATACTGCCAAAAATAAAAATTAAGGCTAGTTGTTACCAATAACAGGAAAATAAATAATAGGCTCAACTTACCTGCAGAAAGTCTTGGAAAGAAAAGAGTGCCAATTAAGCTAAGGAATACTATAAAAACAAACTCAATTCCAGCAATAAAACTAGGTCTGTATTTTATGCGTTGATCGAGCATGCCACTGAGAATGTTAGCCTGAATTTCTACGCCTGGGAAAATATTTTGAATGGGAGTGGTGCGTAAATCTAGTATTCCAGCCGCACTGGAGCCAAAAATAACAATTTTATCTTTGAGTGTTATTTCATTAGCTGAAAAAGATAAAACATCTGTTGCAGAAATATATTTAAAACTACCTTGTCTGCCACGGTAAGGAATTAATAAGATACTTTTTTCATTAACAGGAATTGAGAAGGAGCCTATATCTATTGATTCTAGTCTTGAGGAGCCATTATTATCATAGTTGCTGGCTGTGTTAAAGGCTATAGGTTCTGGTGCTAGTAATGCGCGAAAAATAGCAAGTGACAGTGCCTCATAAATTTGTTTGTTATAAACAGCTAACATAGGGATACGACGAAATGAACCGTCTATATCGACAAAAGGGTTATTGAAAAAACCACCTCGCTGAGCAGCTTGTTGAAATGATGTTAAATTGGCACTATAACTGGTTGCATGAAAAAGTGTATTTGTGAAATTATATTGGTTTATGTTGGCGATGCTGGATGGTAAAGACGTATCTTTTGCGGGAAGGTGTTCTGAATAGGCTGTAACATAGCCTAAAACAATATTTCTATTTTCTAAGCTTTTACTAAATAAGTCATCATATTTTAGTTGCGGGCGAATACTGGCTAATGTTGATAGGTACAGGGAGTTATCCTTTAATTCATGAGCTGCTAATTGTTCAAATAGGGGAAGCCCAGAAGAGTTATCGTGCTCAGGGAAGGTGATGTCAAAACCAAGTAATTTAATTTGGTAGTGCTCGAATAAAATATCAACTAGTTCACTAAGCTTGTTTCTTGACCAAGGCCAACGCCCCTCGATACCCAAACTTTTTTCATCAATATCAATAATCACGATACGAGGGTCTAAGGTATTACTCGTTGTTGCTTTTAAGCGTAAGTCATAGGTTATATTATCTAGGCGGTCTAGTAGTGGAAAGTTAGCCCAGTGAGTGATATGTAAAATAAAAAAACTTGTAAGTAGAAAACAAAGGAAAAAACGGCTAATTTGTATCCAAGTGTGCGTTTTCATAATTAATCTAAGTTAAGGATAAAGAACAGAAGCCTTTTATATAAGGCTTGGAAAAATATAAGCAACTAAGACCATTTTTGTCATAAGGCTGTCAAATGATAAGTTTAACGTAATTATTTTGTGATGTGGATGGTTTTTAAGCAACCATAATTATTCTAACATTTAATATTGCCTTTAAGTTTTTCGGCTCTTTTGATAAAAGCCGTATGGAGGTATGGGATAAACAGAGTACCGAATGCCCCGCATTGAGTCATAGCTATCTACACAACTTTTTACAATTAAAATACAATGAGTTATAGCACTCAATGACTCCCTCACTGCCATTAAGTTAAGGAAAAAAGAATTTATTTTAATTTCTCCGCCCCCAACCCCCTCCATCAAGAGGGGGCTTAAGAGCAAGAAAAAATCACCCTTAAACCGCTTAACTTAATGGCAGTGACCTTCTCCCTCTGGAGAAGGCTTAAGACTTGTGTAGATACCTATGCATTGAGCAAGGGGCTATCTGATGTGTTAATACGGATTTAAAAAACGCGACTAAAGATCGTGTTTACGGGGATACCTTTATTAAGACTGCCTTCAAACAAAAAACTCCCGTTGTAGAGGGCGTTAATTCTGACAGTTAACAATAGAAAAGGTATCGATACGAAGTGAACGCTTACTTGTAACATAAGTCTTATAAGTTATTTCATTATAGTTAAGTATTTATTTCATGAAAACTGGCTCACAAGGTATAATTAGGGATTTGCTATTACTTAAGCGTAATAGTTATTAGTAATGGGATATAAGCACAGCAGTCTATGACGCAGAAACTATTTGTTTTGACCACTGGTTGTCAAATGAACGAGTACGATTCGGACAAAATGTTCGACGTACTACAGGCCTCGCATGGCATGGAGTTAACAGAAGTCCCTGAAGAGGCTGATGTACTATTGTTAAATACATGTTCTATTAGAGAAAAGGCACAAGAAAAAGTCTTTTCTTTATTAGGTCGGTGGCGCAAGATAAAAGATAAGCGACCTGAAGTTATCATTGGTGTCGGTGGGTGTGTTGCTAGCCAAGAGGGTGTGGCAATTCAAAAACGCGCACCTTTTGTAGATATAGTTTTTGGTCCGCAAACATTACATCGATTACCTGAGCTATTAAATAAAGCACGGAATGGTGAAAAACGTGTCGTAGATATTTCCTTTCCTGAAATAGAAAAATTTGATGCCTTACCTGAGCCTCGCGCTGAAGGGCCTAAAGCTTTTGTATCAGTTATGGAAGGCTGTAGTAAATATTGTACGTTCTGTGTCGTTCCTTATACCCGCGGTGAAGAAATTAGTCGCCCAGTACAAAGTGTGTTGGATGAAATTATAACGCTAGCCGAACAAGGTGTCCGCGAAGTTAATTTACTAGGCCAGAATGTAAATGCATACCGTGGCGAGATGGATGATGGTGATATAGCAGACCTTGCCTTATTGTTACATTTTGTAGCAGCGATTGAGGGTATTGATCGTATCCGCTTTACAACATCACACCCCATTGAATTTACCGATGAATTAGTTGATGCATTTGAAGCTATTCCTGAATTAGTTAACCATTTGCATTTACCCGTACAGAGTGGCAGTGACAATGTTTTATCAATGATGAAGCGTGGTCATACTCGTGCTGATTATCTAGCGACTATGGATAAAGTCAAAGCAGTGCGTCCGGGAATAAGTTTATCATCAGATTTTATTATCGGTTTTCCGGGTGAAACAGACCAAGATTTTTCTGATACGATGGACCTTATTGAGCAAGTTGGTTTTGATTTTTCTTATAGCTTTATCTATAGCTCTCGCCCAGGTACACCCGCGGCAGACTTTCCTGACGATACCTCTGAAGACACAAAAAAAGCACGCCTAAAAACTTTACAGAAACGCTTAGACGAAATGACTATGGCTATTTCTAATGGCATGGTTGATAGCGTACAAACTGTTTTAGTTGAAGGGATTTCTAAGAAAAACCAACTACAGGTTACAGGGCGAACAGAAAACAACCGTGTGGTTAATTTTATTGGGCACCCTCGTTTAGTCGGCCAGTTTGTGGATGTTTTGATTACCGAAGCTTTACCCAATTCCCTGCGCGGTAGAGCAGTAGAGTCATCGATTGATAAAATTATTAATAAGGTTTAATACGTGGCTAAAGAAACTGTAGAATTACTATTAGAGCCTGAAGATAACCAACGTTTAGCTAATTTATGTGGTCAGTTCAATGGCAATTTAAAGCATATTGAACAGCGCTTAAATGTTGAAATTGCTAACCGAGGTAGCCAGTTTAATATTTCGGGTACAACAGATTCCATTAAAGGAACTGAAGCTGTTTTAAATAAATTATTTATTGAAGCTGAGAACGAAGAAATTACCCCAGAACATATTCATTTATCGATGCAGGATGCACACATGGAAGATTTAACAGAGCAGCAAAATGAAGCTGAAGTCTCGTCAGAAGTTTTGATTAAAACAAAACGAGGTGTTTTAAAAGGTCGTGGTGCGAATCAAAAGGATTATTTAACAAGAATTCTGAGTAATGATATTAATTTTGGTGTTGGGCCTGCAGGAACAGGTAAAACTTACTTAGCTGTTGCGTGTGCAGTTGAGGCTTTACAGTCTGAGCAGGTTCGCCGTATTGTTCTTGTTAGACCTGCGGTTGAAGCAGGGGAAAAATTAGGTTTTTTACCTGGAGATATGGCACAAAAGGTCGATCCTTACTTACGCCCTCTTTATGATGCTTTATACGAAATGTTGGGATTTGAGCGAGCAGAAAAATTAATAGAGAGAAAAGTTATTGAAGTCGCGCCGCTTGCATTTATGCGTGGACGTACTTTAAATGACTCATTTATTATTTTAGATGAAGCGCAAAATACCACAACTGAACAGATTAAAATGTTTCTAACGCGTGTTGGTTTTGGGTCTACAGCCGTCATTACTGGGGATATTACACAAATAGATTTACCGAACGATAAAATGTCCGGTTTAAAGCATGTTTTAAAAGTATTAGATAAAGTAGAGGGGATCAGCTTTACTTTTTTTAATGCAAAAGATGTTGTACGTCACCCTTTAGTGCAGCGTATCGTTATTGCTTACGAAAATTACGAACGAGAAAATAGCTAATGTTTACTCGGCAATTAGATGTTCAGCGCATTATTGATTCAGATTTATTACCTAATAATGAGCAATTACAATTATGGGTCGAGAAGGCACTATCTGAGTACAAGTATGATGCGGAGATCGTGATTCGTATAGTTGATGCCGAAGAAATGCTAGACCTTAATTCTCAGTACCGAGGTAAACAAGGAACAACTAATATTTTGAGTTTTCCACTTGATCTACCTGATGAAGTGGAAGGGGTTGATTTATTAGGTGATTTAGTGATTTGTTCTGAAGTGCTTCAGGAAGAAGCAAAGGATCAAAATAAACAACTATTAGATCATTGGGCGCATATCATTATACATGGCGTTTTGCATTTGTTAGGCTATGACCATATTGAAGAGGCAGATGCCTTAGAAATGGAAAATAAAGAGCGTATTTTGTTACAAAAATTACATATTGATAACCCTTATTTGGAGAAAGAAGTAAATGGCTGATGAGCTAGCGGATAGTACAAAACCTCCGCAGAAAGAAAAAGGTTGGATGGAGCGTCTTGGACAAATGATGGGGGGGGAGCCACAGGATAGAGCTGATTTGTTAGAGATATTAAGAGATGCCGAAGAAAAACATCTAGTAGATAAATATGCATTTAAGATGCTAGAAGGGGTATTGCAGGTTTCTGAGCAACGCGCTAGAGACGTGATGGTGCCACGAAAGAAAATGATAGTACTAAAAAAGGATGCGGTATTATCAGAAATTTATTCAACCGTTATAGAGTATGGTCACTCACGATTCCCCGTTATAAGTGAAGATAAAAGTGAAGTTGTTGGAATTTTATTAGTCAAAGATTTACTCGCGCACGCATTAAGTGAAAAAGATATTAAAGTAGAGCAAATCATGCGTACAGCAACAGTTGTACCAGAAAGTAAACGGCTTAATGTTTTACTCAAAGATTTTCGTTCAAAACGTAGTCATATGGCCATTGTAGTAGATGAATACGGTGCTGTTGCAGGTGTTGTTACAATAGAAGATGTTCTAGAACAAATTGTTGGCGAGATTGAAGATGAGCATGATTACGCTGATGAAGAATATATAACTAAGCGAAATAATAACGAATTTATTGTTCAAGCACTAACACCTTTAGAAGATTTTAATGAATATTTTTCAGCAAATTTTGATACTGAAGAGTTTGATACGGTAGGTGGGTTTATCGTAGGCCGTTTAGAACATATGCCTAGAAAAGGTGAAAAAGTCGAAGAAGGAAGTTTTCATTTTGAAGTCATTCGGGCAGATGGTCGCTGTGTACATTTACTTAAGTTGAAAATCAAAAAGAGTAACTGATAGACTAAATTAATATAAAGAGCTTGGCTTGTCTCGGGGGTAGGTTTTTCTGGCTTGGTAACCTGAGTTAGTAACGTATTACCTAATTCAGGTATCTAATGAAGTAGAAATTAGATCTTTATAGGGCTGGACAGCTGTAGAACTTTTTTTCTAGATTCTTCATCAATCAATGTATCATTTGCGTAACTTTCAAGAATCCCATTGATGTCTTTTAAGTGAGACATCAAAAGCTCTTTGTCTTTTGCTTTAATATTATAGTGATTTATCGTTCTTAGTAATTTTATTGAAGCGCTGTTTAAGCTTTTATTTCGTCTTCGGGTCGGGTTGTCATGGGGAGTTGCTAGCCCTAATTTCTGAATGACCTCTTGTACCACATCATCTTCATATTTAAAGACGGAAACATTATTTTTACCAAACAATGTTTGGCATTCGGTGACGAAGCCTTGATAGTTTAAATGCTGAGAAAACCATTCGATATTTAACATCTCAGAAAAGGATAAGTTTTTTCCATAACATGGATTGCTTGCAACTTGTGGGTTGCGAATACACTGCTTGTAGTAGCTTTCAATAAACACGAGTGGATCACGAAACCATACCCAGACTTCAATATCAAAGAGTTTACTCAACTCACATAGTATGTTTTTTGATTCATCAGGAAAATCCCACCAGTAATTATAAATACCTTCAGATGATAGGATAATAGTGTGAGTATCTTTTTTAACTTGCGAGATTATATTCTTAAAGTTTTCTAAGAAGCTTTCTATGTTGGTTGTGACTAAGTTCTTCTCAAACCATTGGTGTTTTGGAGCGTTAGTATTTTGTAGTTTCTCACGATTATGCGGATAAAGAATCCCTTTTCCTCTAAGTTTACGTTGTTTTTTATCCAGGTAGGATTGTAAGCTTGTTGTGCCAGTTTTTGGTGTACCAGCATGGATGATTAGCTTTAATTTCTGACCTTTAAGTGGCTCTAGCGATTGCTCAAATGGTTTTAATAGCTCAGCCAGTTCGGCAGTAAAATGAATAGTTGATTTTTCCATTTCGGTATTTAAAAGCTCAGAGTAAAATAGGAGCAGGTCCCGAATTACGAATTATTAAGTTTCTTACAATAACACCTATAGAGCCATTGGTGAAGAGTTTTACTTCCATATAAACATAGATATCTACACAAGCCTTAAAGCCTTCTCTAGAGGGAGAAGCTTGGATGAGGGGAGATAGATAAGCGCCTGATTTTATTCTCCTCACCCCAGCCCTCTCCAGCAGGAGAGGGAGTCATTGAGTGCTATAACTCATTGTATTTTAATTGTAAAAATTTGTGTAGATAGCTATGCATATAAGTAGACGGTTGCTCGTGTTATTTATGGGGTGTGATGGGTAGGCGGTGTTTCGCTTCACAGCTTACAGCAGGCTCATTTATAATTTTTATCAACTGTTGAAATGGTATTCTATAAAGCAATTTATTTACCCCCTACGAGGTCCCTATGCAGTTGAATGCTATTTTTTTTCTTTTTGCTCTTTGTTTATTTATACCTAGATATAGTGAGGCGGCTGAGCAGCAAGGGATTATTAATCTAAAAATTGATTTACAAGCTACTGAGTTACCACAGCCAGCAAAAATATGGCTTCCATACCCTGTATCAGGGCCGTATCAATTAATTGAAAATATGGATATTAAGGGTAATTTTGTCAACTCAGGTGTTTATAAAGAACCTAACAGTGGTGCTCTATACCTTTATGCTGAATGGCCAAAAGGAATTGATGAGAAACATTTAGAGCTAGGCTATAAAGTGAGTACGAAAGAACGTCAGAATAGAAATTTACGCGATACAGGTGCACCCGTACCGATTGAAATACAAAAGTATATGCAAGCTGACTGGTGGATTCCTGCGGGTGGTCAGGTCGAAGAAATAGCCAATGGCATAAAAAAAGATAAAAAGGGTATTCTTGAAAAAGCACAGGCGGTTTATGATTGGGTAGTTGAAAATACTGTGAGGGATCCTAGTGTTAAAGGTTGTGGTCTCGGTATAGTTGAAATGACACTGAGAAAATTAAGTGGAAAATGCGCTGATATTAGCTCTGTCTATGTGGCTTTGGCAAGAAATGTTGGCGTTCCTGCTAGAGAGGTTTTTGGTCTTAGGTTGGGAACAAAATCAGAGCAAGATATTACGGGGAGTTATCATTGTTGGGCTGAATTTTACCTTCCGGGGACAGGTTGGGTAGCCGTTGATCCCGCTGATGTAAGAAAAAAGATGCTGGTTGATAGTTTAGAGTTAGCCGATATAAAAGATCTAAGAAAGTATTTTTTTGGCGGTGTTGATGCATACCGAATGACTCTTGAAAGTGGCGGCAGAGGCATTATATTTCAGCCCGCTCAAGCATCAAAGCCACTCAATTATTTTATGTATCCCTATGCAGAAATTAATGGCAAAGAAATAGATTATTTTGACCCCCAAAAATTCCGTTACTCAGTGCACTTTAAGAAACTTTAGCTACCCTAATTATTAAAATAAAGTAGTGAGCTAGGTAGGCGCGTTAGTATTGTAAGTATTCAGAGCCCCCTAGTTTATATTCTCAAGCTGCTAGTCAGGTAGCTCCCTCTCCTGCTGGAGAGGGCTGGGGTGAGGAGAATAAAATTAAGACTTTTCTTAATTCCCCTCATCCAACCTTCTCCCGCTGGAGAAGGCTTTCGCCGAGAGATAAAGTGAGGGTCTCTGAATACTTACCTAGTATTTGTAAAATACTAAGACACTCATGGATATTTAATGTATGTCTAACCCTTGGTATTTCTGCTTTTCAGTATTTAAAGGTATTCTTATTAAGATGAGTGCGTACAATGGCCTTTCAATTTAAGTAAAAAATAAATGTAATGAAAATAAAATATATCGCTGCAATTTTATCAACTGTTTTAGTTTTTAGTAGCAATACATATGCTGAAAGCACACCTCTTACCGATGAAAACATCCTAGGGACTTGGGCGCTGGAATACACTAAAAAATCTGAAAAATCAGAGGAACTCTTACCACGGGAAGATAATTGGACATTCAGTGGTAACGGCACTGTTACTATTAAACATATTCCACGTGAAGGTGATTACTATGATCAATTACCAGTAAATTATGAAATTAAAGGTGATAAATTAAAAATAGCTATTTTAGGCAGGTCAGGAAAATTTGATAGCTTCTCTCTGGTCAATAAAGATGAAAGTAATATGATATTGAAAGCTAGATTTGGCGATATTTATCAGTTTATAAAGAAATAGGTTCAGAGCTTGGTTTTTCTTGAGTCGGTGGAGTATATCCCACAGGCACACAAGTAAATGATATTTAAAGTGTCGTATATTTGTGGGTGGGCTACTTACTATATAATTACTGTGTAATTTTACTGATCCTACCAGATGGGAGGATCAGTAAAATAATCATTTATTTCCGCGAAGGCTTATAAGTAAATCTTTAAACTTTCTTTAGCCCTTAATTCACATTATAGAGCTAGGGTGTAGTTTAAAGTACACACCAATTTCTTCTCAATATCCTTGTACCTACTGAGACTAAAAATTATCCCTGACTCTCTGAAATTGGATCGCCTGTTGTCAATGTAGATTCATTGTATTCAGAGTCCCTCACTTTATCTCTCGGCGAAAGCCTTCTCCGGCGGGAGAAGGGTGGATGAGGGGGAAATAGAAAAGTCTTGATTTTATTCTCCTCTCCCCAGGCCTCTCCAGCAGGAGAGGGAGCTACCTGACTAACACTTGAGAATATAAACTAGGGGGGGCTCTGAATACTTACGATTCATTAGGTTTAGTATTTTCTTCTATGTCTAATTGCCTTCTGAGATAAAAACCAGCGACTGCAAGCATTATTCCTGTCACTGAGGCAATTAATGCTAAAGAACCAAACCATAATAGAGCAACAATACCTACGGAGTGACGATCCACTTCGGTTGGAGAGCGTTTTCCATAAGCATACATCGCTAAACGATGAATTTGATTTTGATTAATAAGCTGGTTAACTTCAGCCTGAATACTGCGTTGGTCATTTTTAAGAGCAAATATTTGGTCATCAATTTCAAATGCCTTAGCTTGTATTATATCCAACTCTGCTTGTTCTTTTTGTTGATAGGTGTTGAGTGCTTTTTCTTCATGTTGTTTAGCTCTTATATAGTGAGCTTTGTTTTTATATGAGTTCGATACTGAATTACTTCTTAATCGAGAATTAGCTTGATTTTTATTGATGAGTTGTTGTTTTTTATCATTTATTCTTTGATTAATATCTTTTATTCGGCCTTCATATTTATTGTTAGTGAAAATAATTTGTTGTTGCATTTTTTGTTCCATAACTGCCTGTTGCGTTAAAGCATCTCCCCCTAAATATCCGGTGGTAATTAACGAAAGCTGATAGTTTTTATTTTTAATTAATTTACGGTAACGTTTTTCAACATTTGCACTCGTTAGAAAATTGGCGTCATCTAGCTTTTGTTGCATTTCCAGTTTTAATTGTTCTAATTCCGTTAACAACCTTTGTCTCTCATCTTTACTACCAGAGACATTGTCTAATAATAATGAAGATAAGCGTTTCTCTATGCTTTTTATTTCTTCATTCCACGATTTATAATAGGAATCTCGTGTATTCATTAACTGTCCAATTTCTGCATCAATTTCATCTTTAAACGAATAATCAATGGTTGAAAGGACAGAGACTGTTTTCTTATTTATTTTATTGACGGCAGCTTTGAAGGTATTATCAATTTTCGCTTGCTTTTTTTCAACTGCTTTTAAGACATCACTTTTAGTGAAGGTTTGTATCCGGTCTTTTTTACGGTCAAGCAAACTAATTTCTGCATTGATATTTTCAATATCATTTTTACGTGAGTCAATGGCGTAATTTAAGTTGGAAAAGTTACGCTCAAAACCATTTAGCATGGTTTCAAATGTGATTAGGCATAAAAAGAACGCGAATAATAAAAATAGTAGTTTCCAAAAATAATTTTTAACAGCCATAAAAGCAAAAGCCAATGGAATTTTACATAATTCAATCATTGCAATTAGGACAAAAGGTAAGCCCGCAACTAAAATTGAAGAGGTACTTCCCAAAGTACTAACCTCAGCCTGATTAAGGTAAGAAAGGTTAGCTGAAATCGAAACAACGACAGAAATAGTTAGCCCTATAAGTACAGCGACTATTTCCACGCTCCACGCAAGCCGAAGAAGAAATATCGAATAGCTTTTGATAGCAGCGAGTTGGTTAGTACTATTTGAATATGACATTAGTTGAAAGTTCCTAGTTAATACTTAAGCTTACGCTACCCGGTAGGAGAAGCGGTTATTATGTAAGTATTCAGAGCCCCCTAGTTTATATTCTCACGCTGCTAGTTAGGTAGCTCCCTCTCCTGCTGGAGAGGGCTGGGGTGAGGAGAATAAAATTAAGGCTTTCGCCGAGAGATAAAGTGAGGGTCTCTGAATACTTACGTTATTATTGCTTCCCTTTAAACTCTGTATTACTTTTTGAAAAAGGGACAGCGTATTAATTTTACTGATTTATGAGATCAGTTATTAAATCTAAAATTTTCTTTAGCCTAACTCTATTATTAACAAGCAACTCAACCTTGATACTAAGTATTAGCTATGTATTAAGGCAAGTTTGCTTGTCTTTTAGTTATCAAAAGATTTATTGATCAGTTGCTATTGACTGGGTACTCAAGGCAAGGTGCTTGATACATATTTAAACCAAATCATCCAAGTATTTTTCTGCATCTAATGCTGCCATACAACCGGCGCCAGCAGAGGTGATTGCTTGTTTGTAGACTGAATCCATAACATCTCCAGCGGCAAATACCCCTGGGATATTGCAGGCGGTTGCATTACCTTCTATGCCGCTTTTAATGCGTAGGTAGCCGTGATCATCCATGTCTAATTGGTCTTTGAAGATTTCTGTATTGGGACGGTGACCGATTGCGATAAAGACACCATGAACATCAACATCTTTAGTGCTGCCATCCTGTGTGCTTTTAATGCGCATGCCAGTGACACCCATATCGTCACCTAGGACTTCTTCTAACGTGTGATTCCATTCAATTTCGACATTGCCATTTTTAGACTTTTCGATCAATTTATCAGCAAGTATTTTTTCTGAACGAAATTGATCGCGACGATGAATGACAGTGACTTTTGAGGCAATATTGGCTAGGTATAAAGCTTCTTCGACAGCCGTATTTCCTCCACCAATAACAGCAACGGGCTTGTTACGGTAAAAGAAACCATCGCAGGTTGCACAGGCGGAAACACCTTTACCAGAAAACTCTTCTTCTGAGTCTAGGCCTAAGTACATGGCTGATGCACCGGTGGCAATAATAAGAGCATCACACGTGTAACTTCCCGCATCACCGGTTAGTTTGATGGGTTTTGCGTTTAGGTCTGCCGTGTGAATATGGTCAAAAATTATTTCAGTGTCAAAACGTTCCGCATGTTTGCGCATTCTTTCCATTAATTCAGGCCCCTGAACACCTTCGTTATCTCCTGGCCAGTTATCTACATCGGTTGTTGTGGTTAATTGTCCACCTTGCTGTAGACCTGTCACCATGACGGGCTTTAGGTTGGCACGTGCAGCATAGACTGCTGCTGTATAACCTGCAGGGCCAGAACCTAGAATTAAAAGACGGCAGTGTTTTGATTCGCTCATGTGTAGTTTCCTTGTAAGTCGCGTTTTGTAAATTTTATTTTTATAAAAGTTTGAGGTGATTTTTTGGTACGAATAAATTCGAAGCCGTGTGCTTTAGGTAAAGGCGTTAGCATACTAAATTTTAGGCATTATGCGTGTAATTATTAGTTTCGTAAAGTATCTGCTCTGTGCTTTTGAAATGATTGCCAAAACTTTTTACAGTCATTAATAACTAAATATAATGAGGGTATTAAAATTAAAGTAATTAAGGTGGCAAATAGGATTCCAAATCCGATAGATATGGCCATTGGAATTAATATGCGTGCTTGCCTTGAGGTCTCTAAAATCATGGGCATTAAACCACCAAAGGTTGTTAAGGTGGTTAAGATAATAGGGCGAAACCGCTGAATGCTAGCCATCTTAATGATTTCTTTAGCGGTGAGGTGCTGCTGCTCTGCTAGTTTGACAGCCTGGCTAATGAGTACCAATGAGTCATTAACGACAATACCTGATAGGGCAACAATGCCCAACATGCTTAATATGCTAAGGCCGTAGCCCATAATTAAATGCCCAAAAATAGCGCCGATAATTCCAAAAGGAATACTGACAATAACAATGAGTGGTAATGAATAGCTCCTAAAAGGGATCGCGAGCATGGCGTAAATCACTAAAATGGCAAAGATAAAGCTAAGCTTTAAACTCCCTAAGCTTTTAGCCATATCGGCTTGTTGTCCTTGAAAGCTATAACGTAAGCCTGGAAATTGTTGGGTTAACGCAGGCAGTGTATTTTCTTTTATATCATTGATAATTTCAACAGCTCGATTTTTGGGGTTAACATTAGCCGTTATTTGCGCGTTGCGCCGTCCATTCCGACGCTTGATTTCTGTATAGGCTCGGCCTCGGTCAATATGTACAATTTCATGTAATGGAATCGCCCGTCCTTGCTCGGTCCAAATTAAAAGGTCATGTAAATTTTGACTGGAGATACGTTCATTTTCTGGCAAACGAACCATGACTTTAATTTCATTACGCCCCCGTTGTTGGCGTAAGGCTTCAGAGCCATAAAAGGCATTACGAACTTGGCGTGCGACTGAAAGGGGGGTTAAGCCAAGGCTTTCACCTTCCGGAAGTAAAGAAAAATCTAATTGCTGTTTTCCTTGGCTCATGCCATTAGTAATATCTTTAGCTATCGGGTAAGCGGATAGTGATTCAGCCATTTTTATACTGGCTTGTTCTAGGGTATTAATATCATGATGAGTTAGTTCAATCGTTACAGATGAACCAGAACCAGGGCCACCAGAATCAGATTCAAATACTAGACTTTCTACACCAATAAGTTCCCCTGTTTCATTACGCCAGCGGTTACTGAAACCATCGGTGCTTATAATATTATCTCTAACTTCTGGAGGGGCTAAGTAGCTACGAATAATAGCTTTGTGGCTACCGCCTTTACCAATTTCTGCAAAAACACCACGAATAAGTTGATCACCATTTTCTATTTTATTAGCAGTATCGCGTGCTGATTTTACGATTTGATCCACAAGCGCTTGTGTTTTTTCTACCGGTGTTCCATAAGGTAAGCTTAGGGTTACTTGAGCGAAATCGGATTCTGTTTTAGGAAACATGGACATACCCATGCGCCCACTTGCTGCAAATGAGAGTGTTGCAACTAATATTGAAAAAGCAGTAATGACGGTTAAATAACGATGCGTCAGTGTAAACTCAAGAAAGCTACCGTAGCGGTGCTCAACCCAATGTGTGAAGGCGTGACTGAATTGTTGTTGTTTTTTATGTAGCCAACGCAGTATTGGTAATTTAGGTTCGCTATTAATGTGTGCTAAATGTTGGGGCAATACAAATAAGCTTTCCACTAGGGATAGTATAAAGACGACAATCACGACGGTGGGAATCATCACGAAAATTTTCCCCATTTGCCCCGGCATAAAAAATAAGGGCATAAAGGTCGCAATATTAGTCAAAATACTAAAGGTTACGGGTGTCGCCATTTCTTGCGCGCCTTTAATGGCAGCAGTCAGGGCAGGGTAGCCTTCTTGTCGATAATGGTAGACGTTTTCACCAATAATAATGGCATCATCCACTACAATCCCCAGCGCAATAATAAAGGCGAATAGGGAGATCATATTAAGAGAAACACCAATGGCAGGCAGAATAAGAAACGAACCTAGAAAGGCAATGGGAATTCCTGTCATCACCCAAAATGCTAGGCGTAACTCTAAAAATAAGGCGAGGGTAATAAAGACTAGTGTTAGCCCTAAGGCGCTATTGCGAAGTAATAAATCGACACGTTGCGCATAAGACTTAGAGGCATCGTAACGAATATCTACTTGTATGCCTTCAGGTAAAGTTGATTTACTGAGTTCAATTTGTTGCTTAACGGTCTCCACTATTCCTAAAGGCGTTTGATCGCCGACACGGTAGACCTGTAACATAATAGCGGGCACACCATTGTAATTAGCCGAGTAATCGGTATCTTCATAGCCATCAGAAATAGTAGCAATATCACCTAATAAAATAATACCACCGGATGGTGTGGTGATAATTGGCAGCTGAGCAAATTGTTCGCCAGTATCTTTACGTTCTTGCATACGAATTAAAATTTCACCGGCTGTGCTTTTAACGCTTCCACCTGGCAGTTCTAAGCTAGCATCACGAATCCGCTGTGCAATATCAGCAATAGAAATATTGTAGCGTTGTAAATTATCTTGTGAGACTTCAATACTAATTTCTAAAGGACGAACACCTTCAAGGTCAATCTGGGAAATATTATCCGCTTGTAATAGTTGCTCACGAAAGTTTTCTGCAAGCTCATGTAAAACGGGCTCTTTGGTATTACCATAAATAACCAAAGACACGGTTTTACGTTTACTCGCGAGAATATTAACTTTAGGTTCTTCGGCATCTTCAGGGAAGGTGGTAATGCGGTCAATTTCTCGTTGAATATCTTGTGCTAAAAGGTTGATGTTGGTATCACTAATGGCATCAATTAGTACCGTTGCACTGCCTTCTTGTGCGCTAGAGCTGATTTCATCAATACCTTCTAGTCCAGACACTGAGTCTTCGATAGCAAGTACAATACCGCGTTCAATTTCTTCTGGGCTTGCGCCTGTGTAGATGACATTGACACTAATGGTATCAGTAACAAAGTCGGGAAAGACTTCCTGTTTCATGGTTTTTAAGAATAAAAAACCACCGAGAATAAAGGCTAGCATAACTAAATTAGCGGCAACAGGGTGAGTTGCCATCCAGCTGATTGAATTATTCTTATTAATATCCATGCCTTGCTTAGTCATGTTTACTTTCCTTTACTCGTAAACTCATTCCTTGCACGGGAGTGCTAAGGTTACTACTGATAATGCGAGCGTTTTTAGGGACTTGATCTGCGTTGATAAAGATTTTTCCTGCACCTTTCCAAGCAGGAGTGATAGTGCGAATTTCAAGTGTGTTGTGTTCGTTGAGTAACCAAATTTGTAGGCCATTATGCACAACTGATTCAGGCAGTGCGATGACATTATGTAAAGTATCTCCAGCAATCTCTATGCGCACAAAGGCCCCTAAAATTAAAGCAGGCGCACCTTTGTTTTTTTTCTTTTGGCTTAAAGGGTCTTTAACTTCAATAATCAACTCAGCCAAACGGCCAGAGGATTCTAGTTCAGCTTTTAGCCGCTTAACACTTCCGTGGCGATATTTACCCGCTCCCCAAGCAACACCATGACTGATTTTTGCTTTAGAGCCTTGGGTACTATTAATGCCAGGAATACTGATTTTGCTTAGTTTATCGACAGGTAGTGCAGCGATGACCCAAAAGCTATCAATGCCAGCGAGTCTAACTAGTGGCGTACCTGTTGAAAAGGTTGAAACCCAAGAGCCTATATGTGCGTTGGTTTCAAGAATAATGGCATTAAAAGGCGATAGGGTGCGCGTTCGTTGTAAATCTAAGCGTGCTTTTCGTAAAGAGGCTTTGGCAGCGCTTATTTCACTTTCAGCTAAGGCAAGATGAGGTTTGCGTAAAACAAGATTTTTACTTTGCTTATCTAAAGAGGTGTTTAATAATGTGAATTCGCGCTGTGCAATTGCTTGTTGCCCTTGTTCTAGTACAAGATTGAAGCGAGCCTTTTCAAGTTCATTTTCTTTTTGTCGAACTACTAATTCATAGTCCGTTGGGTCCAGCTGAATAATTTGTTCACCCTTTTTTAAAAAATCACCCGGCACAAAGTGAGGACTCACTGAAGTAACCATACCGTTAATCCGTGAGGTTAAATTCACATTTTTTGCAGGAATCACGTTACCCATTGCACTGACTGTTGTAGGGTAGTCAATCGCCTGTGGGCTTATTATTTCTACCAAAGGTGCAATTTTATTGGTATTGGTACGTTCTGCTTTGGGCTTATTTTTTAGCCAGTATTGCGATAGGATCGCTGTCACAATCAAAATCATAAGGCCGGGCAGCCATGATAAAAAACGTTTATACATCGGTGTTTTCCTTGTTGACTGAGAGGGTGTTTAAGTCCCAGCTACCCGCTAGGGCACGGTAGAGTTGTATGCGGTATTCGAGTAATTGGCGTTGTGCGGAGATTTGATTTCTCTCCAAAGATTGCTGGCTGATTTGTGTGGTCAATACGCGTAAAAAATCAATAGCGCCATACATGTAGCGTAATCGAATTTGCAGGGTGGCTTGTTCGGAAAGATGGTGTTGCCTGTTTAAGCTATTAATAAGTTTTTGCTGCTGTTGTTCTTGAATAAGTGCATCTTCAACTTCTTGAATGGCTTTTTGTACGGCACTACCATAATCATTTAAGGCTTCAGCAGCAACGGCACGAGATTTTTCAACTTCAGCGACACGACGCCCACCATCAATAATAGGTAAAACTAGATTTCCAGCGAGCGTTCCAATCCAGTTATTAAATAATGATTGTAGGTTGGGAGCATTAGTATCAATATTCGCAGTTAAACTAAGTTTAGGGAATCTATCGGCAATAGCGGAAGCCGTACGTTGGTCCGCGGCTTGTACTCGGAAATAAGCAGTGCGCAGATCAGGTCTCCGTTTTATGAGATCACTGCTTAAGCCAGTTTGTGGTTTGGGCGGTAATTTAGGGAATTGATTCTGTTTGGGTAGAATTAACATTTTTGGCGTGTAGCCAGCTAAAATTGCAAGTTGATGTTCTAAGGTTTTAATGGTCGCAATGACATTACTTTGATCACCAATGGTTGCTTCTAGTGTTTGTCGTTGTTGGAAAACATCTGCGGCACTACTTTTTGCACCTGCAAAACGTGAAGTGACAATGTCAACATTATCTTGGTTGGTTTTTATTTGTTGTTTCAGTAAGGCCAGTTGGTTACGCTGGCCAATTAACCGATACCAAGCAATCGCTACTTCAGCGGATAAGGAAATAGCCGCTGTGTGCAGGTTTTCTTCAGTCACGCGTACATCGAGCTGTGCCGCATTTCTATTGGCACGTATACGCCCCCATAAATCAACTTCATAGCTCGCATTTAAGCCAAGAGAAAATTGGCTATTATCGGTACTAGAACTATATTGTTGATTGCCTCCAAACGCGGCGCTAATACTAGGGATAAGGTCCGCGCTACTTTTTTGGGCTAAAGCTTGTGCTTGTTGAAGTCTGTTGTAGGCAGATAGAAGACTGAAATTATTACTCAGCGCAGAATTAATAAGGCTGTTTAATTGTGGGTCATTAAACGCTAACCACCATTTTTTTTGTAAGCTGGCTTGACCAACTTGAGTGAATACTTTTGGGCTAACTGTTGGTGTGGAAACTTCTTTTATTGGCATTGCGCATGAGCTAAGAAGTAGAGCAATGAGTATAAAATGTAACTTTAAATCCATATAAGTACTGATATTAAAAGTGGTGGCTATTGTTAATTGTTCAAGGAGTTAACCGGATGTTAACTTAGTATTATTGCTCTTATGTAGAGGGGCGAGTTATATCAACCTTTACCATGAGTGATTGACCGGGTTTTAAGTATTTTCCCAATTTCTTCTTATTCCATTTACGTAGGTCAGTAACACGCACATTAAATTTTTGTGAAATTGTGGATAAGGAATCGCCTTGGCGTACTGTGTAACTGATGGGTTGAATGGTTGATTTTCTTTGCGTGTATTTTCGGGTTAAGTGACTATTATTTTTAATAATTAACCTTTGCCCTAAGCGTAACGGTGTTTTTAACCCTATTCGATTCCAGCGAGCTATATCTTTACTATGTAAGTCTAACCTTCTGGCAATAGACCATAAACTATCACCTGATTTGACGGTATAGCTGGGGTATTTGTTGTTAGGGTTTAGTTGGTTAGCTTGAAGAAAAGGATTATTGTTTATTTTATTATGAGTAAGAGGAATAAATAAGTAGCTACCGACTCGAATAGTATCTTTCTTTAAAAAATTAACTTCACGAATAACTTTTACACGGGTGTTATAGCGATAGGCAATGGTGCTTAAACTATCACCGGAAATGACTTTATGCCTTTTCCATTGAATACGATCTTTACTTGAAAGAGTCGATAGTTTTTGTGCAAAGGTTTCAGCTTTATCAACGGGAATTAATAAACGATGTGGACCTTTAGGGGGGGTAAAACCACGGTTATAACCAGGGTTTAGGTGAAATAATTCTTCAAGTGTCATGTCAGAAAGCAGAGCAGCTTTACTTAAATCCATTTGTGAGCCTAGATCTACCGCCCTAAAAGCAGGTTTGTGTTCAAGTGTCTTTAGGCTGACACCATAGTGCTCGGCATTGGCAAATATTTTAGCTAAGGCTAATAATTTAGGGACATAGCGTTGGGTTTCTTTAGGGAGTTTTAATGACCAAAAGTCAGTCGGCTGGTGTTTGGCCAAATTACGTTTTACAGAGCGGCCTACACTCCCTTGACCTGCATTGTATGAGGCTAACGCTAGTAGCCAGTCATTATTAAAGAGCTTGCCGAGTTTTTGTAGGTAATCGGTTGCCGCTTCAGTTGAGGCGTAAATATCACGGCGACCGTCATACCACCAATTTTGCTCTAAACCAAAAATTTTGCCAGTAGACGGAATAAACTGCCAGAGACCCGCAGCACGAGCATGTGAATAGGCGTGGGCTTTAAAACCACTTTCAACCGCGGGTAGGAGTGCAAATTCACCTGGTAAGCCTTTTTTCTCAACGGCTTGAATAATGGCAAACAAATAAGGTTCGGCACGTGTTTGAATAGTATGGATATATTTGGGGTGTGCTAAATACCAAGCAACAGCTTTATTTATGCGCTCATTATTTTGTTCAGGAATAGAAAATAATGAAATTAAATATTGCCAACTATCTTTAGACTGAAGTTCAGTGATAGTAAGCTCTGAAGTGAATAAAGTAGTCTCTAATATTGTGCCTGGTTGAGGGGAAGCTGTAATAGTAACGGGTTCAATTAAGTTTAGCTTAGTAGACTGCTCAGGATTCATTAAGCTACACCCAGTGACAAGCAATAAGCTTAAAATAATAAAAATACCGGGGAACTTTTTAAGTCTACTTGTTGTCATTAGGCCGTCGCTGTTTTGTAATTTTGGTATTTTACTACTTATTAATGTTAACTAAAAATAACATCTAAGTATTCATCTTTGAGAATGAACATATTCATCCCTAATTTATCTAAGTTTTTGCAAAGTAAATGGTAACACTCATAGTTTTCTGAACGAAGAACTCGATAGGTATGACCATGAGCATTGTGAATACCTATAAGCATACCTTTTCCCATAAAGGATAGTGGGTTTTTATGATAAAGCACTTGATCTTGGTCATCTAAGCCAAATTTTTTATTAATAGCGGTAACTAGCGCTGTTATTTTCTCATCTTTAGGGTGTTTATCTTTATCAACTAGATAATCTGTGATGACTTTAAAAGGTGTGTGTGTGTCAAGATTTAGTGAGTTGAGCTTATGAATTCCTTGTAATAGGGCTTTGCTGTGTATGCTCATTCAAGTACCTGAAAGTAATAAAGCTTTAGTATCAATGTTTTTTTTAATTTTAGCATCAATAAAATTGCCTTATAATAGCTCGTTTAGTTTTATGACACTATAAATTAGGAAGTTAATATGAAAAAAGTATCTTTACTCGCATTTTTAATGTTTTTATTCAGTGCAGTTTCTTACGCGCATGGCCCTGTTAGAGGGAAAATGACAGCAAGCGTTGATATTGAAGCTCCGGCTGAAGATGTTTGGGCGGTTATTAAAGATTTTGGTGATATGTCATGGCACCCTGGCATTAAAAGCGTAAGTGGAGGTGGCAACTCTAAAGGTGATACACGTGTATTGACTGTAGATGGCGGTACTATTACAGAAGAAATGAAAAAATATGATGCTAAGAAAATGTCATATAAGTACAAAATTATTGATATGAGTGTTGTTAAAACTATTCAACATTCTGGACAAGATGAAGATGTTCCTGTGCTACCAGTAGATAATTACCAAGGTCTTATTACCGTTAAGAAAAAAGGTAACAGTGCTGTCGTTACTTGGGTAGCAACTTATTACCGTGGTTATATGAACAATAACCCGCCTGTTGAGCTAAATGAAGAAACGGCTGATGCAGCAGTAACAGAAGTGTTAAAAACTGGACTAACAAGTTTATTACATAAATTTGAGCCAAACACATTACCGACAGCGATTACTTTTACAATGAGAAGATAGTTTTAATAAACTACTTTAAAATTGTTAGAAAGTTTGCGGGATATGCGGAAATAGTTTCCCCATATCCCGTTTTTATTTAAGCACTATAAACTTTTATTAAAGGTCTTCTTTGAATATGTATGAAAAATTAATTTTAAAATATACCTTAGGTGCATGCCTTGCTTTTAGTTCAAGCACTATGGCCCAGTCTTATGCGTTTATTACGAATCAATTAGATAACGATGTAGCCGTTATTGATTTAGCAAGCAATGAAGTTATTAAATCAATAACGGTTAAGGGCAAGCCAGTAGGGGTTGCAGTTAACCACATAAATAATCATGTCTATATTAGTACGCCACAAGGGGATGGGTTTACCGTTTTAGAGGGTAAGGCCTTAAAGGTAATTAAGCGAGTGAAAGTAGGCGGTGCATCAGTTGGGATTACTGTTAGCCCTGATGGAGCGCTTATATTTGTGGCTGATTGGTATGAAAATACGGTCTCTATTTTCAATAGCAACGATTTCCAGCTAGTTAAAAAAATGACGGTAGGAAAATCGCCTTCTGGTTTAGCGGTGAGCGCAGATAATCGTTGGTTATACGTTGCAAATCGTATGGACAATTCTGTTTCACAAATTAATTTAGAAAAATTTACCGTTAGAAATACAGTGAAAGTAGGCGCGCATCCTTTTGGTATTTGTTTAGATAAACAAGCTGAAAGACTGTATACAGCAAATGTTGAAAGTAATGATATTTCTGTTTTGAGTACAAAAAATGCAAATTTAAAACGTATTACGCGGATTAAAGTAGGAGGTCGGCCCTATGCTGCTTCTTTAGCATTATCAGGGAAACTATTATTTGTCACTAATCAGGATGATAGTTCAGTTTCAGTGATTGATACACAAACTTTAAAAGAAATAAAACAAATTGAAGTCGGTGAGAAGCCAGAAGGTATCAGTACTCATACTGATGATCAGCATATTTATGTCGCTAATTGGTTTGACGGTACTGTTTCTATTATTGATGCAAAAACATTAACAGTGGTACAAACGATCACGACGGGTGAAGGTAGCCGTGCTTTTGGTGATTTTATTAGTCATTGATTCTGTAGGGTATGCATTGCATACCTTTGATTCAACAAGGTACGCGGTGCGATACCCTACAATAAAATCGGCTACCTACTTGGGACAATATCAGAAACTCTGTAAAACCGGGACGAAATACCCTGAAAGAATTTTTGGAATGATAAATATTATGCAAACGTATGTAGAAATATTTTCTCAAGGCGAAGAAGTTATTTCAGGCCAAACAGTTGATAGTAATGCTGCTTGGCTATCGCAGGAATTAGTGCATTTAGGCTTTACCGTTAAGCGCCACACGGCTGTTGGTGATGACTTACTGGATTTAAAAGCTTTATTAAAAGAAATCTCTCAGCGTACAGATTGTTGTATTTGTACGGGGGGCTTAGGGCCAACCGTTGATGATTTAACGGCTCAAGCCGTTGCGGAAGTTTTTGATCTCCCTTTGGTATTAGACCCTGTCGCATTAAAGCAAATACAGGCTTATTTTATTAGTCGAAACCGAGAGATGGTTGATGCTAACCGTAAACAAGCTTTTTTCCCTCAAGGTGCTGAGCGTATTGATAATGAGTGGGGGACGGCTCCTGGATTTACATTATTTAAAAATAACTGTTGGTTTGTTTTTTTACCCGGAGTTCCTTATGAAATGAAAGCCATGTTTACTGAGAAAGTTATTACTCAGTTAAAGCAACGTTTTTCATTACAAGCCAAGCAACTTATAACTATTCGTTCAACGGGAATAGGTGAGTCAGATTTACAAGAAAAAATTAACCTTGTTGATTTGCCTGATTATGTCCAATTGGGTTTTCGAGCAAGTGCTGATGAAGTACAAACAAAACTATTGTTCTCTGAGGGAGTTAGCCAGGAACAAGTAGATATAGTTACTGATCAAGTATCTACTTGTATTGGGGATTTTGTTTTTACGGTGGATGATGAAATACAAAATCAGCATAGAAATTTAGTTAGTGTTATTGCACAAAAAATGCACCAACTAGGGTTGAGTTTATCAGTACAAGAAACTGCGTCTCAAGGCTTAATTTCTGCAAAATGCATGACTCAACCTTGGCTAGTAAGTAGTTGTTTCAATGCTTCTTTGCAACAATCAGAATGTGAAGATTATTTTGAAATTGCCGAGGAAATAGCGACTAAAATTCAGCAACAACATGGGACAGACTTAGCTCTCGTACAGCTATATCAAGGCAGTGCAGAGCAATTTAGAAACAAGCAACAAAGCATCAACGTTTATAACCTACTTTTAACTCCGAAAGGAATTAAAAGCAGTGAGTTTAAAATTAGTGGGGAGCAACAGCGTAAGCAAAACCAAGCGGCTTTATTAGCTTTAGACCTACTTAGGCGTTACTTACAAAATCTCTAGTATTTAGAGCTTATTGGTTTTGGTATGTAACCAAGCCCATATACGGTATATAGACATAAAAAGAATGGCAGATGCAGCGCCAATGATAAATTCACGGTTATTTTCAATGAGCGTTTTCACCTGAATAATAATGTCTTGATTAACCTCTTTATACAGTAAGTAACCGCCTAAAATTAATACAAAATAACCAAAAACTCGTTTTAAATGATGTGCAGGGATATGACTTGAGGCCGTTGTGCCAAGAAAGCTACCTACAATAGCGAGAACAGTAATCGTTAAAGTTAAAACTGGGTCTATATCTAAATGGTTTGCATGGCCGGCTAATGCTGCGATACTCTGTAAAGTGATAATAAATAAAGAAGTACCAATAGCACCGTGAACAGGTAATTTAGCCAAATGTGTTAGCGCAGGGACTAGTAGAAAACCTCCACCGACACCGACTAAGCCGGTTACAATGCCTAAGAAAAAACCATCAAATAAAATAGCTAAGATAGGAAGTTCTGCGGGGCAAATGGGAGTGTCATTCATGCAATAGTCAGTATTAGTTGCTTGCTTATTATTGTTTAGGAGCATTGAAAAAGAAGCCAGTAACATTACTGCACCTAATAAAATTAATAATAAAGCGCCTGGTACATAGGCTGTTAACCGGCCTCCCCAAAAAGCACCTAGCATCCCCGCACTGCCAAAGATAGCACCTGTTTTCCAGCAAACATAACCCTTACTTGCATACTGGTAGGTGGCAATTAAACTTGTACAGCCGACCACAACAAGCGAGGTAACGATAGCGCTTTTCGCAGGAATATCAGCTAAATAAACCAAGACAGGAACGGTTAAAATGGAACCGCCACCGCCTAATAAGCCTAATAAAAAACCTATGATAATGGCAAAAATACTGACTAAAAGCATAGCTTTTTATCCTTGCCTTAATGGTTCTTGAGCAGTATCTGTATTTCCACAAGCTTGGTTGGCAGGTAAAGCAGCATCAATATATTTAGGGTAGGGAAGGTCTAATTGATTCATAATTTCAATGAAAGCAGCGCAGGTTTTTCGTTGACCTAAACGCGCATTTAAAGCCATTTCCTGACCAATACTAGAAACCCTTCTACCGTTATAATCATGCCCAGGGTAAACCAAGGTATCTTCAGGTAAAGTAAATAGTTTTTGAGTTACACTCTTATAAAGGGTCGCTGAATCACCTTGTTGAAAATCCGTACGACCACAGCCATTGATTAATAAAGAGTCCCCAGTGAAAACTCGGTCACCAATGACATAACTGACACAACCACTGGTATGCCCGGGGGTGTGTAGTACTTGAATTTCAATATTACCTATTTGTAAGCTAACGCCATCGGTGACTAATAAATCAGCACACATAGCGCCCGCATCTCTATGGACGATACTTTTACTATTGAGTTGATCACGTAAGAGGCTTGCTCCGGTAATATGGTCAGCATGAACATGAGTCTCTAAAGTGTAAATGAGGCTTAGGTTTAAACTGTTCAGTAGCTCTTTATAATGATTAACTTCGCTAGCAACAGTATCAATTAAAATAGATTTTTTGCTTTTTTCACAAGCAATAAGGTAAGTATAGGTGCAGGTATTGGGTTCAAAAAGTTGTCTGAAAATCATTATTATTTATCCATGAATATAATCAAATGCTAATTTAAGGTTAGCGATAAAAATAGAAAATTGCAAGGTCTGCTTATTGAGTGTTTATATTGTATCAGCAGAATCAAATTGATTGATGTTAAACTAAGCCAAATAAAAGTATCACAGAATATTTAAATCATTTGGAGTATGAAATGCTTAATAAAGTAACCTTAATAGGGAATTTAGGCGCTGACCCAGACGTACGCTATATGCCTACTGGTGGCGCAGTCACTAATATTAGTTTAGCAACAACTTTTCGCTGGAAAGATAAACAGTCAGGTGAGCGTAAAGAAAATACAGAATGGCATCGAGTTGTTTTTTACAATCGTTTAGCTGAAGTGGTAGGCGAATACTTACGTAAAGGTAGTCAAGTCTATGTTGAAGGCCGGTTGCAAACACGTAAGTGGCAAGATAAAGAAGGGGTAGACCGTTATACAACTGAGATTGTTGCTTCAGAAATGCAAATGTTAGGTAGTCGAAGCGGTGGAACAGCGCCTTTAGGAAACTCGTACTCAGCACCTGAACAGAACAATAGTAATACCGCTTCTTCAAATACACCGAATAATCAAGCAGCTTCTGCTCAAGCTAAACCAATGCCTGCTGCTGCACCACCAGCGGCTTATGAAGATTTTGATGATGACATACCCTTTTGATTCGCACCTAATAGTTAAAGTGTAAAATTAAATAGTAAACGTATGGGTTAAAAATTTGGTTGCAAAGTGTTGCTAGTATTTGAAATATATTTAGACGGGAAAGCCTCTTAAGTAACTCTTTTGTTTTATTTGACCATTACGATAAACGGTGTGTCTTTAAAAACTCCCAATGATAGTGACTAATGACTTTATTTTCATGGAATAGTGATGAATGACATAGATATTCAACAGATTTTAAAAAAAAGTGAATTATTTTCTTGTGTACCTGAGGAAGGTATTAGTGCAATAGAGAAACTATTCCATAATGTAAGTTTTTCAACTGGCGATGTTATTTTCAATGAAGGGGACCCAAGTGATCAACTGTTTATAGTTCATTCTGGGTTAATAGTGATTTCACAGCAGTTAGGTACAGGAAGTCGTGAACTTGCTAGGTTGGAGCCTGGTGATATGTTCGGTGAAATGGCTTTGTTAATCGCTGATGGGCGTCGCTCTGCTTCAGCCGTAGCTTTCCTTGATACTAGTTGTTTAGTACTGAGTCGGAATGAGTTTTTAGACCTTTTAAAAAAGAATGCAGATTTTGAGCATCAAATTGGGCGGATTTTAGTTGAGCGGATTAATAAAACTGAGCAAAAGGCGAACGCGACTATTTTGCAAGCCTATAACTCTATGCTGTTTTCATTATCAAATTTAGTTGAGTCTCGTGACAATGAGACAGGGGGGCACCTTAATCGTGTGCAACAATACTGTCGTTTGTTAGCGGAAAAGTTACTGGAAAATAAACTTTATCCAGATGTGGTGGATAAACTATTTATTGAGAATATTTTCACTGTATCTCCAATGCATGATATTGGTAAAGTTGCTATTCCTGATAGTATTTTGAAAAAGCCTGCCAAATTGACTAAGGAAGAATTTGACCTGATGAAGACGCACCCTGCTATTGGTGCGGATATTTTTGCAAAAATTCTTGAGGAAATTCCATTTCCTAGCTTTGAGGTTGGTTATAATTTGACTCATTACCATCATGAGCGCTTTGATGGCAATGGTTACCCTGCTGGTTTAGTCGGTCAGGATATTCCTTTGGAAGCTAGAATTATGGCATTAGCTGATGTTTATGATGCATTGTTAAGCAAGCGTTGTTATAAACAACCGTTCACGGATGAAAAGGTCATTAGCATTATCACTGAAGGTAGAGGCGCACACTTTGATCCTGTTTTAGTGGATATTTTATTAAGTAATATTAATGATTTTGAAGAGATACACGAGAAATTTAAGTCTTAATTTATTATTGCAAGCATTAAGGGGCTATGAAGTAAAAAGGAATAATAGTTGTTCATACTAGGTTTAATTTAAATGGTCGAGTAAAGCCTGGAAAATATAGAAAGAGACCCAGCCTATAAATTATAGGTGGGTAGGCTGTATGGTTTTATTTAGAGAATATGCGTTAGGGCTAAATAATAATGCTATATTGCAAGATTTAACTCCATTTTTTGGTAACATTTTTATTAAAGTAATCAGGAAAAGATATGTTCACAGTATATAGGCACGTTTCAAGCTTTTTTTACCTAAGCTTTCTGCTATTATTACTTTGTTCTTTTCAAACTCAAGCAAATACCCAGTCAATATGTAACCAAGAAGTTTCACGTTTAATTTCTGCACAAGGTAGCGTTGATTCTTTACGAGTACAAAATAAAACTTGGTTGCCAGCAGAAAAAAATGAACTTTATTGCAATGAAGACAAGGTACGAACGGGGGACTTAAGCCGAGCCTTATTAGCTATGGAAACAGGTATTGCTACCTACTTTTCAGTTGACCAGCAAACGCTATTAAGTTTTGTCAAAAATGCTAACCGTATTTCATTGAAAATTGACCGGGGTCAAGTGCATATCCGTAGTCATGCGCCTACCTATCTTGATATTTCAACACCCTTTGTCAATGCAGGGATTGAAGGGACTGAATTTTTAGTTTCTGCCAACCATAATTCCGCTGAAATTACGGTGCTGGAAGGAAAAGTCAAAGTTTTTAATGATCTTGGGCAAATTACCATTACTAAGGGGCAAACTGCATTTAGTTTAGCGGGTGAGGCGCCCCTGTTAAAACCTATTGATATCAGGCCAAATGATGCTGTTCAATGGACATTATTTTACCCCCCGATTCTCGATAATTCTTTGTTGAGGGATTTAACATCTGAGAGTGAAGCAAAATACCTAGTTCAACTTTATGCTTCAGGGGATTTAGTAAGTGCGCTTCAGGAGTTGTCATTTGTCATAAATAAGAATCCATCAATAGATTTAATTGCATTGCAAGCACAATGGTTATTGAGCTTGGGTAGGGTTGATGATGCTGACGTTATACTGAATCAGCAAGAAGGTCAGGATCACGCGACTATTTATGCTCTCAAATCTATTATATCTTTGGCAAAAAATAATAAAACGCAAGCAAAGACGTTAGTAGAAAAAGCGTTGAAAAAAGCACCAAACTCTCCAATACCCTATATCGCATTATCTTATGTCGAACAAGCTAATTTCAATATTGATGCCGCTTTAGAAGCAATAAACAAAGCACTAGAATTAAGCCAAAATAATGGCCTACTGTATAGCAGGCAAGCAGAATTATTAGCCTCTGAAGGAGAACTAAATTTAGCTAATACAGTGGCTAAAAAAGCTATTTCATTGAGCCCTTACTTTGCGCGCTCATACAGTGTTTTAGGTTTTACAGAATTAATGCAAGCTAACATTGATGATGCAATCAATTATTTTCAACATGCAATTTCAATTGATGCTAATGACCCAATGGCGTATATGGGGCTAGCATTAGCAAATATTAGGCAGGGCGACTTAGATAAGGGGATTGAAAATCTAGAAATTGCAGCCAGCCTGAAGCCTAATGAGTCTCTAATTCGTAGTTATTTAGGTAAGGCTTATGACCAAAAAAATCAATATAAAATCGCCAGCCAACAGTATGAACTAGCAAAAGAAGCTGACCCTAAAGATCCTACTCCTTATTTTTATGATGCGATCTTTAAACAAACGCATAATAGGCCCACCGAAGCTTTACAGGTTATGGAGAAAGCGATTGAACTTAATGATAATCGGGCTGTTTACCGTTCTAATTTATTACTAGATCAAGATGTTGCTGCTAGAGGGGCGAGTTTAGCGAGGGTTTATAGTGATCTTGGCTTTGAAAAATTAGCCTACACTGAAGCCAGTAAGTCACTTTTACATGATCCAACTAATTTTTCAGCACACCGTTTTTTAGCGGATACTTATGCTAGTCAGTCTCTGCATGAAATTGCTCGCGTTTCTGAAGTTTTACAAATGCAGTTATGGCAACCGACTAGTCGGGCTTTGTTGCAACCACAATTAAATCAGACTAACCTCGGAATATTACAAGCTGGTGGTAGTCAATATGCATCTTATCGAGAGTATAATCCACTATTTATGGAGGATGGCTTTTCATTTCAGGTCTCTGGTTTAGTTGCTGGTAATGATACTTATTCAAATGATGCGGTATTAAATTATCAAAGAGGAAAAATGGGTTTTTCGCTGGGCCAATACCATTACCAAACTCAAGGATTTCGAGAAAATTCTGATAGTAAGCAAAATCTTTATAATGCAATTTTCCAATATAATTTTACAGCGGATACCAGTATTCAAGCTGAATACCGCCATCAAAATAATGATAATGGTGATTTGATTTTACATCCTTACCCAGATGATACTTTTAGAGATAAGGGAAATAGTGATACTTGGCGTATAGGGCTGCGACATGTTTTTTCGCCCAAGTCAGCGATGATTATGAATTTCACTAAAATTGATAAATTTAATCACATGGCTTTCTTTCCTTTTCAGACTGATTCAACGGCTCATGCTCATTCAATAGAATTACAGCATGTTTATCGTGTGAATAATTTCGATATTATTACTGGAACAAGCTACTATCGAGCCGATGAAACTTGTCAAGAGCAATCAGAAATACCAGAGATCACCGGACCAGTATCTCTCTGTAGGGAAGAAAAGTTTAATGTGACCAATGGAAAAGTCTATAGTTATGGTACATTTCATTTACCGTATGACCTTTTTTTTACAGCAGGACTCAGTGTCAATTATTTAAAAAATCTTTATATGGATGATGCAACAGTTAACCCAAAGCTTGGCTTAACGTGGCAACCTTCTTCTAAGACAACAGTTAGAGCGGCAGCGTTTAAAACCACTAAACATAGCTTAATTAACCAGCAAACAATTGAACCTACTCAGGTCGTGGGGTTTAATCAGTTTTTTGATGAATTGGATGGTACGCAAGCTTGGCGCGTTGGTGTAGGTATGGATCAAGCTTTGACTGAAAGTATGCGTATAGGTTATGAATGGAGTCAGCGAATTCTAGAGCAACCAAGTACTGTCTCTGACAACATTGAAGGGAATTTGTTTGACACAAAGTCAGTATTTCATCAAAACTTTCATCGAGCCTATTGGAACTATATTATTTATGAAGGGCTGGTTTCTTCACTAGATTACGAGTTCAGTGACTTAGCAACTCTTGAAGCAAGAAAACTTACTACGCATAAACTACCTTTTAATCTGGCTTACTTCCATAAAACGGGTTTATCTATTAATGTAAAAACTACATATTTCAATCAAAGTGGGCTTTTTTTTACACCTATGTTAGATATGCAAGAGAAAAAATCTAGCTTTGTAACCGTGGATTTAGGTTTGAGTTATCGGCTACCTAACCGCTACGGGAAAATTACGTTAGGCGTACTTAATGTGCTAGATGAAAAGTTTGAATATACTGATTTTGATGCGAAGCGTCCTATCTTATTTCCAGAGCGTGTACTATACTCAAATGTAACGCTATCGTTTCAATAGTATATAGTGTTTGATAATTTATTTTTTTAAATTGAAGGTACTATAAATAGTCAGGAGAAAGGTAATGTCAAAAAGTAATCTATTTAAGTTAAAATTCAAAAATACGAATGGCCATGGGCCAAACCCAAATAGCCAAAAACCTGATGGCACACCTTTTGGTAATAATGAGCAAGGCCCTGGAGCTCCCAACCAACATCAATGGGATTCAATAGGTGATTCTAAAATAATCATGTTTTTTAAAGATAAAAACAAAAAATATTTACAATTTGAAGGCCAGTATTACGAGGCAAGCGGTAATGACTTTGAAGTTGGTTTTGATATAGATGATTCTCAACCATATGACCATACTAAAGATAGTATTACAATTAATGGTCAAACACCAACGCCTGTTTTATTACCGCAAAATAACCATTTTAGGGATATAGAGTATGCAGTGGTAACAACTATTATTGGATCAGTATGGAAGTTATTTTATTTCAATGGTAGAGCCTACTGGATTCGAATTGGGTAATGAATGGTTAAACCCGTTATATTTTTATGTTACGGGTTTTTATTTATCAAAATAGCAATATTTACTTAATAACTAATACCTGAAAAATGCGCAATTTTTTTACAAAGCGCCTTAAACAAAAAAATAAATAATCTTTCATCTGTCTATTCCTTAATATTTTTTTAGTCACCTTTTCACAAGCGTTCTATAAAGTTGAACTTTCCTCTGGCTTATCTAAATTAATGTCCATCAGGCACCAACTCGATCCTCTGCCGGTACCTAATGATATATTAAATATAGAGATACAAAAAAACACTTTTTTCGAAATTTATGAAATTAGAAATTGTATTCAAGAAAATTATGGACAGCTTAGTTCCCGTTGTTTTTCACGCCTGATTCATACTCGTTTAATTCAAAATCTCAATCAACATAATGTACAGTTCATTGTCTTTAATTTGCTATTTAAAACAAGCAGAGGAGAGCAGGATATTCAGTTTGCTAGTGAGATTCACAAAGCGAATAATGTTTTGCTACAGAGTATTCAAGAAGTTCGTTTTGTAGGTCTTGGAATTGAGAGTATTAGTGTTTCCCCCCCAGTATCGCCACTAGATAAAGGAATTAATTCACCCTTTACTATTCCTAAAACCGATATATCAGTCCCTCGTTTATGGACTTTCTCAAATGTTACCCGGACTCAAAAAGAATCAACAAAAATTTATATTCAAAGCAGTTTGCCCATCACTGTGCTGCAATTATTTATTCTTAATAATCATAAAAATACACTGGTCCAAGTATTATCTGAATATTACCCAGAATTAACTAAAATATTGATTGAAAATAAGAATATTTCAGCTAGCCCAGAAATATTACAAACTTTTTCTGAGAAATCTTACCTTGCATTTAAATCTGATAATGAGGTTTATGAAAAGTTGTTAACTTCTTTGAAAGAAAAATCTAGATACCAGGACCGGGCAATAAAAGACATAACGGCTCTTATTCAACTATATCAGGATGGAAATTCCATATATCTCAATCCATACGGCCCTAGTAAAACAATCAAGACTATTGCATATCAAAATGTAGATACTTTAATAAGAAATACCCCTGAAGTATTGAAAGATAAAATTGTCTTTATTGGTCCATCTGTTGAGTATGGAAGGCCAGTTAGAGGAGGGATGACTAATACACCTTATGGAGAAATAAGCAGTACAGAATTACTGGCTACTTCTTTTGCAAATATTCGAGAGATGAATACCATAAAGCCTATGGAAATAGAGGTAGCAATTACACAGGCATTATTATGGGGTGTTCTATTATTTTTATTTCAGTCAGCCTTATCTGAACGAGGTTTTATTTATACGATATTAATCGTTATTTGTTGCTACTTGCCTTTTGTTATTTATTTTTTCATTAAAAACCATAGTATATTACCTTGGGTTTTAGTTCTAACTCAAACTGTTATTTGTCTTATTCTTGCCTCAATCAGTCTTTATTTTAAACAAAAAAATAAATTAATAGATATATTTAATACTAAGCTGCCACAAGAATTAACATCAGTTTTTTCTCCATCTGATTTTGAGGGGGTTAAAGCGGGTTCTGAACAAATCGGTATTTGTATGGCAACTGATGGTAAAGGCTACACTCGCTTAGGTAAAAAAATGGGAGAAAAATGGTTAGCTGAATTTATGGTTGCTTACCAAGAACAGGTTGAAAAGTGTGTTCATCAGCATAAAGGAGCCATCAAAGATTGGGCAGGTGATGGCATGGTAGCTCTTTGGCTTGAAAAGTCTGCTAATGTTCAGGAAATAAGATTTAAATTATTTAATAAACCCTTGGTACATTCTAATGATATTCGGACACAGGCTTTATTAAGTGCGCTACTTATAATCAAGAAAAATAATACATTTACTAACTCAAGGAATGTTGATTTTCCGCTACGCATAGGGATAACTTACGGCCCTATGTGGCTTTCATTTTTGGGTGAGCTCAAAGTGTTTGGTGATACTTTAAATGCCGCTAGCCGTCTGGAAGCACTCAATAAAGAAACGCAAACTCAAATATTAGTTGCCGAAGATGTAATAAAAAATCAAACTGATTTTATAGTGCGTAGGATGGGGAAATTTTTACTTCGTGGGCATAGTGACCCTATTGAAGTATTTGAACTACTAGGTGTAACTGACGCGCTTGAACCTAATGTTTCAATAATGCTCAATGATTTTGAACAAGCATTAAGTCATTATGAAAATAAGCAGCTAGAATTAGCTCATAGTGGCTTTACATCAATTTTAAACAATTTCCCTGAAGATGGACCAAGTAAGTATTATTTAAAAAAATGTGAATATTTTAAAATGAGAAAAAATTTATAGGCCCCGAATTCAAGCAATGAATGCACCACCGTGCGCTGCATTTGTATCCTAATTTTGGGTGCTTAAATCAATCATATTTACTAGGGTTATGGCTTTAGTCAGCAATCAATTTTTACTGTATGTATTTGTGCTTGTTCATGAGATCGAATCATAATGACAGCCCCATCAGGGATAGTCGGTGGCAGAGAAAAATTTATATTAAACTCTTTTATAGTACTGCAATAAAAATTATTACATACATCTGAGCGCATCTCTTTTGGTAATGCACAGCCTGTTTGTGTGTGGTTAAGGCAGGATTGGTTATGCGTTTTTTCAGGGATTCTATGGGCGTAATTTTGTTTTATTTGCTCTGGAGATAAGTTGGGGTGTTGCGTGGCATAGCGCTTTATTGTTTCCACTTGTAGATAGGAGTGATCGCCTGCATTTAAACAGCAACGACCTTGACAGGCTTTACATATCTGCTGGTTTAAATAATCCATTTTTTGTGTGTCTAGGCTGGGTATGTTTAATGCGGGATGCTTATCGTCTTTTATTGGAATAGAATTGTTTCCATTATTAATATCTTCAAAAACAGTTTTAATGAGCTTGGTGATATGTTGTGAATACCGTTCTTTCCTTTGCTTGGGGAGGGTAGAAATTTCTGCAAGTTTAAAAGCTGATAGTTCCACTAAAGGGTGGCTATTGTGATTTATGTCAGTTATTTCTTGTAATGTTTCCTGGTGCCCCCAGGGGCTTGCTTCAGACTCTGGGGGGTGATTACATTCTTTGTTATTAACCACGGACTGTTTTAATGATATTGAAAATCATATTATAAATGATAGTGAAAGTTTCCCAAGCCACAGGATTTTTCTAATGTCGCTACTATCTTATTCGCATCTGTCGTTGATTCGTTAGGGCCACGCATATAAAAAGGCATTTTATCTTTACCGAATTTATATCGTGTCCAGCATAACCCAAGCTTTTTCTCACCAAAAATTGTTTTCATCGCATAGTAATCAGAGTCATTACTAAAACCTAAATCTTTAGCGTATTGTGTTACTCCATCCAGTAGTTTTTGGGCACAGGCTGGTTTTATTTTGATGAATGCATATCCGCCATGCGACTTTACAATGTCCGGTTTAAATACGGCTTCATATTCTGGGAGTGGCATTGTTTTAAAGCGGACTTGTTTTACACCTAAGCAAAAGACATCAACAATAAATGAGCAGATTGCAAGTTCGCCTTGGGGAGATACTTTAGTAACTAAAATATTGCCAATGCCCGCTTCAAATAAATTATGGGGTATTATGCATTCGTAAAAGGGATGCTCTATAAAGGGTTCAATCTTTTCTTGTAGCTGTTGTGCTGAGTTGACTTTGGATGTTGATTTACGTTTATTCTTTTTTTGTTGTGCTTTTTTTTGTTTTTGTTGTTCTGATAAAGCCATTAGGTACCCTTGATTCCGTATGAATTCTGTAAGATAGCTCTATCTTATGATGTATTATTTTATGAAGCGAGCATAATATAGTTATATGATGGTTAAATTAGATATATAACTTTTATTAGATAAAGTTAATTGGGCAAATTTGGAGTTATGTTATGGAATATAAAAACAATAAATTATTGCTGGAAGCATTAGAGCAATTTATTCGTGAAAAAATGCACAACCAGCAAGTTGAACCCTTGATTCAATTTGCTCAGCAGTCTTTTTGTGATGAAGTGTTTGAGGATGTTGCCGATAGAACTTTAGAGGATCTTTATGGAGCACTTCTTTCTAATTGGAATGTGTTTTTAGAGTTGCCCAGTGGCACAGAAACAATTAATATTTATAATCCATCCGTTGAAGAGCATGGCTGGCAAAGTGCTCATACTGTGATTGAAATTGCCGTGAAAGATAGGCCTTTTTTACTGCCTTCTATCACTATGGAAATAAATCGTTACGGCTTAGTTAATCAATTGGTTTTATTCCCCCTATTTTGGGTGAGCAGGGATGCGCAAGGTAAGTTACTTGAGCTTTCTAATGTTGAAACAAACAGTTTTCAACGTGAATGTATCTTACATATAGAAATTAATAGGCAAAGTAATGCGGAATTTATTGCGCAATTAAAAGGTAACTTGCAGGGCGTATTAACTGATGTGCGAGTAGCTACCGATGATTGGCAGCTTTGCTTGAATAAAGTTCAAGAAGAAGCCAAAGTGTTAAGTGCTCAAAATATGCCAGAGTTACAAGGGTCGGTTGAATTTTTACAATGGCTACAAAATAACCATTTTGTCTTTTTAGCGTATAGAGAGTACACCTTAGTTAAGCAAGGAGATAAAGTAGGCTTTAAGGTTGTTGAGGGAAGTGGCTTGGGTGTTTTGCGAGATGAGATTGCTATGATTCCAGAGCAGAACTTTACGCCGATTAGTTTAGATTCATACCAGGTATTAAACACTTCTCAGCCTTTAATTATTACTAAGGCAACTAGCAAGGCGACCGTTTCTCGCCCCGTTTTTATGGATTATATTGGGGTTAAGCAATATGACGCTAATGGACTAGTGGTGGGTGAAAAGCGATTTTTAGGTTTGTATGCATCACCTGCTTATTCTTGTGAGCTTAATAGTATTCCCATTGTACGCAGTAAGATCAAAGAATTAACGGCTCGTTTTGAGGGCGTTCGCCCGACTCACAGTACTCGTTCTTTATTGAATGTTATTAATTCATTACCCAGAGATGAGCTTTTTCAGGCTAATGTTGATGCATTGTATGAATGTGCAATGGGTTTATTGCAATTACAGGAACGGCAACGTGTGCGTGTTTTTGTGCGTCACGAGGTTTATGGGCATTTTATTTCCTTATTAATTTTTGTACCTAGAGAGCGTTATAACACGCAGACACGGGTAAAAATCCAAGAAATTTTATTAGATATATTCAAAGGTAATGATGCTGATTTTAGTGTTAAGTTAACTGAGTCAATACTCGCGAGAGTTCATTTTATTATTCATAGTAAGGAAAGTTGTTCTATTGGTTATGATGTTAAAGATATAGAGCAACGTATTGTTGGTGCGTTATCAAATTGGCATGATGATTTGGAGTCAGAATTACATTTTTCTTATGGTGAAGCAGAAGCAAATGATTATTTACGTGCCTATTGTGATGGCTTTTCTGAGGCTTATAAGGAGGCAGTATCCGCACGTAATGCTTTACTAGATTTGAAGCGTTTTGAAAAAATGGTTAAGGCGAATGCTTCGGTTCTAGGTATTTTATACAGCCCATTAACAGCGATAGAGAAGAAGCAGCTTTATTTTAAATTATATTGTTTTGGGGATACTGCGTCACTGTCACGTAGTTTACCCATGTTAGAAAATATGGGTGTTAAAGTCTGTAGTGAACACCCCTATGAAATTCGTAAAAAAGATGAAGAAAGACATTTTTGGATTCATGATTTTGGTTTGGGTTATCAAGGTGTTGAAGACCTTAATTTAGAATCACTAAAACCTCGATTTCAAGAAGCCTTTGAGCAGTGTTGGGCGGGACGCACTGAAAATGATGGCTTTAATGCTTTGATTATTAATGCGGGCTTAAACTGGCAAGAAGTCAATATTCTAAGAGGTCTCTATTTTTATTTAAAACAAATAGGCATGGCTTTTAGTCAGAGCTATATCGAACAAACACTGAGCCATAATGCCAATGTAGTGCAATTGTTAGTGCAGTTATTTATTGCGAGATTTAATGATTCTGAGCAAGATATCGAAAGTGTCGATGTGCTTATTGCTGATATTTCTAGTTTAATTGAGCAAGTTAAGTCTTTAGATGAAGACCGGATTCTACGTCATTATTTGAATTTAATTTTGGCGGCAGAACGGACTAACTTTTTTAGTCAAACGGTTGATGAATTAGGCATTCCATATTTTTCAATCAAGTTTAATTCTGCCAAGGTAAATGAAATTCCTTCGCCTGTTCCTTATTTTGAGATCTTTGTTTATTCACCACGCATGGAGGGGATACATTTACGAGGTGGCCCTGTAGCACGGGGTGGTTTACGTTGGTCTGATAGGCGTGAAGATTTTAGAACTGAAGTACTTGGTTTAATGAAAGCGCAGATGACTAAAAATGCTTTAATTGTACCGACGGGGGCAAAAGGTGGTTTTGTGGTTAAGACCAATTGCGCTAAAGAAGACTTCTTTGCTGAAGGTGTTGCTTGTTACCAGATTCTTATTCGTGGATTATTAGACCTTACTGATAATTACAAAGGAGATAAGTTACTCAAGCCTAAGCAAGTCATTTGTTACGATGGCGATGACCCTTATTTAGTGGTTGCCGCTGATAAAGGAACGGCGAGTTTTTCTGATATTGCTAATGAGATTTCACAAAGTTATCAATTTTGGCTTGATGATGCCTTTGCTTCTGGTGGTTCAGCGGGGTATGACCACAAGCAAATGGGGATTACCGCACGGGGTGCTTGGGTTTCAGTGGAGCATCATTTTGATCGCTTAGGAATTAATATTCAAGAAACGGCTTTTACAGTGGCGGGTATTGGAGATATGGGGGGTGATGTTTTTGGCAACGGTATGCTGTTGTCGAATAAAATAAAATTAGTGGCTGCGTTTAATCATGAATCTATTTTCTTAGACCCTGCGCCAAATGCTGAGGCAAGTTTTGAGGAGCGTCAGCGCTTATTTAATTTAACCAAATCAACTTGGGGTGATTACGATAAGAGTTTGATTTCTACAGGGGGCGGACTTTTTTCACGCCAGGATAAAGTTATTGTATTAAGTAATGAAATTAAAGAAGCTTTAGATATTTCTGAACAGAAACTTTCACCTAATGAACTGATTAAAGCAATTTTAAGTTCACCTGTAGATTTACTATGGAATGGCGGGATTGGTACTTATATTAAAGCGAACTCTGAAATTAATAATGACGTAGGTGATCGCGCCAATGATGCTTTGCGTATTAATGCTGATCAATTACGTTGCAAAATTATTGGTGAAGGCGGGAACCTTGGCTTGACCCAGTTAGGGCGTATTGAGTTTGCATTAAATGAAGGCTGTATTAATACGGATTCAATTGATAACTCGGCGGGTGTGGATTGCTCTGATCATGAAGTTAATATAAAAATCATTTTAAATGACATACTGATTCATGGCGATATGACAGCTAAGCAGCGAGATAAGCTATTAGAAAGCATGACGGATGAAGTGGCTGAGTTAGTGTTATTGAATAATAGGCGCCAGAACCATGCGATTACGATGATTCAAAATGATTCGATACAGCAGTTATCTGACCTGAAAAAGTTAATTGCTTATTTGGAAGCCGAAGCACATTTGAACTGTGGCTTGGAAAAATTACCGAATGATAAGGAAATGCAAACACGTAAAATTTCTGGAAAAGGTTTAACACGACCTGAAATTTCAGTTTTATTAGCGTATACCAAACAGCTTTTGAAATCTGAATTATTAGTTGAATCAGAGGATATACACTTACCGCTCTACCGGCATGTGTTATTAGATTATTTTCCAGAGCCTTTGCAAAATCAATATGCTAAGGAAATTCAAGAACACTATTTAGGTAAGGATATTGTTGCTAACCAGCTAATTAATAGCTTGGTCAATCGCTTAGGTATTGTTTTCCCCTATCGCTTTATGGAGGAGTTAAGTTGTTCAGCTTCAGGCTTAGTGAATACTTATAGCTGGGTTTGTCGTATTTTTGAAATTGATATTATTTGGAAAATGCAAAGTGATTTAGATAGTTCAGTCTCTCAGGCGGTACGAGATGGTATTAAATTCCGCCTTCGTGTCTTAATTGAACGAGCTATGTATTGGTGTGCTCGCAATGAACCTCAAGGTGATGTTGATGATCATTATTTACAAAGTATTGCTGAGCTATCAGGTAACTTGAATGGTTTAGTAACTGAGACAGAACAAAAAAATATTGATCAATCTGTTGATGAGTTAATTAATACAGGTGTGAGTGCTGCATTAGCATTAAAAATCGCACAACTTGATATTTTATTTTCTTGCTTAAACTCAGTGAAAGTACATAAAAAGAGCCAAGTTTCCTTACAAGAAGTTACGAAGGGAATGTTTCATTTAGATGAATTATTAAATTTGGCCTGGATACGTAATCAGATTATTTTATTACCACAAGATACGGCTTGGCAGGCCCTATCAAGGCGCTCAATGATCGATGAGTACCATCAAGTTTGTTGCGTATTATTACAAAGCGTATTATCCGAGAAGCCCAAAAAAATGGCGGAAAAATTAGATTGTTGGCAGCAGAAAAATGTATTAGTTTGTGAACGTTTTATGGCTATGATTAATTCTGCTGAAGCGGATGATAATGTGCAATTAGAAAAAATTGTAGTGATTTTAGGTGCGAGTTGGGGATTAACAATTTATGGGCATTAAATGAAAGTTTTATTGATTACCCCTCCGATGACTCAGTTAAATACGCCATATCCAGCAACCGCGTACTTAACCGGTTTTTTAAAGCATCAGGGGTATGCCGTTACGCAGCGTGATTTAGCCATTGATTTATTTTTAAATATTTTTTCTCGTACAGGTTTAGAGAATTTATTTGATCAATTAGAGGCGAATTTCGAAAGTGTTGACGATGATGATTTACCTGATAGTGTTTATAATTTTCTAGCCAATTTTAAGCAATACTACCAATGTATTGATGCCGTTGTGCAGTTTTTGCAAGGTAAAGATTCAAGCTTAGCGTTACGTATTGCCAAGCGTACATTTTTACCTGAAGGGCCGCAGTTTGAGTCATTAGAGCAAATGGAGGAAATGAACCCTGATACTTTGAAGCAAGCTTTTGGGCAATTAGGTGTGCAAGATAAAGCTAAATATTTATCAACCTTATTTATCAATGATATTGCCGCTGTGGTGACTGAAGGTGTTGACCCACATTTTGAAGTATCTCGGTATGCCGAACGACTCGCGGCTTCAAATCCAAGTTTTGATGATTTACATAACACATTGCATAGCTCAGAACTTAGTTATACAGGTACCTATGTTGAGCCTATATTGCAACAGTATATTGAGGAAGAATCACCAACAGTTTTAGGGATTAGTGTACCCTTTCCAGGCAATATGCTCGGGGCATTACAGGCCGCAAAATATTGTAAGCAATATGCGCCCAATATTAAGATTGTACTGGGTGGTGGTTTTGTGAATACTGAATTACGCGCACTTAAAGAGCCTCGCGTTTTTGAATATATTGATTATATTTGCCTTGATGATGGCGAGCGCCCGCTACTGACCTTATTAGAGTGCCTTCAAGGTCAACGCAAGCAAGATGAATTATTTAGAACTTATTACTTGCAAGAAGGAAAGGTTATTTTTAATGAAAACTCAGGTTTACATGATATTCCACAAAAGAATATTGGTACACCGAGTTATGTTGGTTTAAAACTAGATAGCTATTTATCTTTATGTGAAGTGTTAAACCCCATGCATAGGATATGGAGTGATGGGCGCTGGAATAAAATTACAATTGCTCATGGCTGTTATTGGGCTAAATGTAGCTTTTGCGATATTAGCTTAGACTATATAGGTCAATATGATGATGCAGGTACGGAGATTACCATACAACGCATTAAAGATTTAATTGCTGAAACAGGGCAGACAGGCTTTCATTTAGTCGATGAAGCAGCCCCTCCTAAAGCACTATTTTCTCTCGCTGAAAAGCTCATTGAACAAGATATTGTGATTACTTGGTGGGGAAATATTCGCTTTGAAAAAACTTTTACGGCGGAAAAGTGTCAGTTATTAGCCGATTCAGGGTGTATAGCTGTGAGTGGAGGTTTAGAGGTTGCTTCGGATCGCTTATTAAAGCTAATGAAGAAAGGTGTGAGTGTTGCCCAAGTGGCAAAAATTACTAAAGCCTTTACCGATGCAGGTGTTTTAGTTCATGCCTATTTAATGTACGGCTTTCCTAGCCAAACAGAACAAGAAACGGTTGATGCTTTAGAGTATGTGCGTCAATTAATGTTTAATGGGTGTATTCACTCCGCTTATTGGCATCGCTTTGCTGCAACCATTCATAGTCCTGTTGGTTTACACCCAGAAGATTTTGGTATTGAGCTGGTTGCTAATGAAAATGTTATTTTTGCTGAAAATGATATTGATTACATCGACTCGGTACAGACCAATCATGACATGCTAGGTCAGGGCCTAAAAAAAGCTTTATATAATTATACCTACCAGATGGGGTATGAATATCCTGTCTCTTTTTGGTTTGATGAGACAGTCGCTGAAACCCGTATTGATGAGGGGTATATTGCGCGTTGTTTATATGGATAATACATTTTTAGGAAGTGAGATACCTTGACGGCCTGTGTCACAAAATTATTATATTTAGTTGTATTGGCTATGTTATAACATTGTTATAAAGAATTTAACAAGGATACAGTCATGCAAACCCACTTAAGAAAAATAGGTAATTCCCAAGGGATTATTATTCCTGCAAGCTTTTTAGAAGCATGCTCTTTAAAAAAAGATGTCGATTTAAGGATTGAGGGTAAAACTTTAGTGATTGAGGCTTTAAATAAGCCTAGAGCAGGGTGGTTTGATAATTATAAAACTGAAGAGATAGCGCAGGATGAGGCATGGAATGATACTTTACCCGACGATATAACTGAGGAATGGGAATGGTAAAGAGAGGCGAGGTGTACTGGGTTAGTCTTGACCCTACATTTGGAACTGAGATAAAAAAAACACGGCCTGCATTAGTTGTCTCTCCTGATGACCTAAATGGGGCTTTACCAAGAGTCATTATTGCACCTTTGACAAGTAAAGGGCAGTCGCTAGGGTGTAGGCCTGAAATAATGTTTAATAATCGCCCGTCTCGTTTATTGTTGGATCAAATTCGATCGGTAGACAAAAGGCGTTTACTTGAAAAAATGGGAGAAATAGATAAAAAACTGTGGCACCCCATTTTGCTGGAAATGCTAGATTAAAAAAAGGGAAATCCTGCTGTTGAGGAAATTTTTTAAATTCCCTCATCTAGGTACCGCTAGGCGTGTAAGTATTCAGAGCCCCCTAGTTATATTCTCACGCTGCTAGTCAGGTAGCTCCCTCTCCTGCTGGAGAGGGCTGGGGTGAGGAGAATAAAATTAAGGCTTTCGCCGAGAGATAAAGTGAGGGTCTCTGAATACTTACCTAGGCGTAGTTGATCGCTCGTTCAATGCTTGCGATATCATTATGTTTTAAATTATTTGCTGTGGGTAGTTAGCGTACTTCTCCAAAGACCTAAATTTAACACTACTAATAATGGCGCACCAGCCTTACTTCGTACTTATTAATACTGTTTGAATATCTCGCATCGCTTGTGAGTCTAACTCTGATGTGCGCTCATGGTTGGCGCATAACGCACCTCTAAAACCAAGGTAATCAGCATCTAGTTTTGCAAGAGGGGTAATGTCAGGCTCACGTAATGATCCTGCTAAGCCACAGAGCAGTTGATGTTTTTTTGCTAATTGTACAAATTCTTGAATAGTTTCTAATGGCATCACTTGAGTAAGAGAGCCGTTACTTTTATTCATAGTATCAAGCATCACCCCAGAAAATCCAGCGTCTGAAAAGAGTGGAATACTCGTTAACTCAGGTTGTTGGTCGGCAAATAAAACAGCGATTAACTTCAAGCCTTGTTGGCTTAAAGATTGTAGTTTTGTTATAACAGGTTTCCAGTCGCTGCTAGGAAAAAAACCTATTTTTATATAATCAACACCGGTATTAGCTACGTTATTTACAGCCTTGTAAATAAGTTCAGGTTGCATTGGTAAATCGCCCACTGTCGCACTGATGATGGTGGCGTTATTGAGTGCGCTGACTATTTTCTGTATGTCTGTTATTTCTAAAGCGCCTAACGCTCCTTGTAAGGGCTGTTTTAGGTCGATAATATCAATATTTTCTTTTTCTGCGATGAGTGCTTCTTCTAAGCTATTAACGCTGGCTAGCATTTGGCTCATTAGGAAAGTTCTCTTAATTTTTTCTCAATTGCTTTGGTTACCCAAGTCCATGCTTCTCTTTCACGGGGACCTGCCGTTTTGTTAAAGCCGATATGTAAGTATTCTAATTCAGTGTGAATTTTTGAAGGCGATAAACGAGTAATGCGACTTAGTAGAATAGCGGCTTCTAAGACTGAAAACTGGGCGCGATTAAATCCAACAAAAGGCTTATGATTACCTTTAAATATGGATTTACAAAATAATTTAGGACGTACAGGATCGTGATCTACATGAGTGAGCTCAACTTCACAATGAGCTAAAGAATTGGCTAAAAAATACCCGTCTACTTTTTTTGCTTTTCTTAATGGCCAGACAGTATGTCCAGTTAAACTGCCGGCAAAAACTCTCACATCATCGGTGTAGTTAATAATGGCGGTTTTATTAGATAAAATATTATCTAAGGTAGTAGAGGGTTTAAACGGTAAAATAATAAATTCATCGCCAGCTGAGTGTATGCCCATAGGCGCGATATGTGTTTCACCATTACTATTTTGTGTGGTGACGATAGTTTCTTGAATCATGATTTGTTCAGTGTCGTTCCAGCGGGTTTAAATGTATGTAAGTCAACAGTTTTTTCGTTGACTTTTACAGCACACCCCCAGTTTAAGGGTTGGTCTTGGTTAAATCGTTTGCCGAGTTGCCAGGCTGTTTCAGCTCTTGCTAATTCAACACCTAAATAAAAGGCATGACCGCCATCTTCTTCTACGTTTAATTTTGGAAATAGGTCAAACGGATCAGTTGCGCTATGTAGGCCATCACGGTTGTATATATGCACCCCTTCATTACTAATTTGAATGCGAAAGCTTGGGTCTTTAACTTCGCTGGCAAACTCCTTAATTTCATCCAGCTGGTAAGGGAAGGGAGACGGCTCATGTAAGGCCATTAAGCCAGGGTCTATATGTTTAGGGAGTGTGTTGTTTTCTTTGGCAGCGTACATAATTCGGCGCGCTAAATCCGCTTCTTTAATGGCGCGGCTAGCATGCTGGCTAACTTCTGTTGCTAAAATATTATTAATATTTAATTCTGAACACATGCCTAATAGTAATGCATTCATGCCCGCGGTGTCTGCATGGGTTAATTCAGTCATATTGCCGACACCTAACATCATTTCAATGTCAGGGTATTTTTGACGCACGGTATGATAGCGGACAACGGACTCTGTAAAGCCGAAATGTAGTGGGTCTAAAATAGGATCGACTATAAACGCTTTATTTTTCGCTTGTAGCGTAGCAATGACGGTTTCCAGTGAGCTAATATCGGTGTGCTTTTCTGGAATGATAATGGGGGTTGCATCCACTTCATCAGCTACCCATAAGGTGCTTTCATGCAAGCTGAGCATAAAGTCAGCACCCGCTTTTGCACCACGTAATAAGTCATCCGTTTGTAAAGAATCAATACTGACTAAAAATCCCTCTTGTTTAAGTGTTTGGATAATATCTTCCATGTGCTTAAACGGGGTATCAGGCAGGCAACCTATATCAATAATATTTGCCCCATTACTTTTGTAATAATGGGCGCGTTTAACAACCTCATCAACACTCACATTAGGGGCATCAACAATTTCAGCAAAAATTTTCACATCATAATGGCTAAGGTCAATTTTATGAGCTTTTTTGCCAAAATATAGGGGTAAATCTTTTAGTTCATCGGGGCCACGTTCAACGGGGGTAGATAACGTGGCCGATAAGGCCTCTAAATCTCCACGACAACGGCCTGGGACAATAATACGGTCAGCAGAAAAAGTATCCTTTAAGCGCCGCGCAATCATTTCAGCGGTCATGAGTGCTGCAACTTTAACCCCAATCTGGTGTACGGTATAGGTAAATTCAGGCTGCATTTTTTCTAGAATTTGACGCAGTTGTTTTTCCGCAAGCTTACCGGTTAGAAATAGAATATGTTCACTCATGTTAATGAAGCGATTCTTTGTTGTACCGCATGAATAAGTTCATCGACACTTTCAACGACGGTTGTGTATTCAATTTCTCGTAATTTATGGGTGGCTTCAAGATCAATATTTCGCGGATAAACCATGACTTCACCGCCCGGTGCTGTTGTTTTCATTTCGGGAGCAATATCACAGGGGTAGACAATATTAGGGACACGGCATTTTCCGGCTTGAGAGTAGAGGTTGGTGACTAATGAGTCTGCAATACCAAGTACACATTTAGCCACGGTATTTGAAGTAGTTGGGGCAACAACTAGAGTATGATAATAGCCTTTATAGAATAAACCGACGGGTGGGGCTGAGGCGGCTTTATCACGAAAAATACGCACATGATCACGTAAGTCATTGAGTTGAACGCCATACATTTTAAGAACTTCTTCACCGGCTTGGCTGATATATAAGTCAACATTCTCTAAAGTCAGCATAAATTCTACGCATTCTTCAATATAATGTCCTGAACCAGTAACAGCCCATGCAATACGAGGTGAAGTCATAACTATCTGTATAATCTTTTAATATGATGAATTAGCAGAAAAGTCTAATTATATTCTGACTTTGGCTAAATGATGGGACATTATATACGTTGCCCTGTAAGTTGGGCGTATTTCTTAGTAAAAAATATGTGTGAGCAAATACTTTATGTTTAATAACTTAGAACAACCTTTAATGATGGGTATTTTAAATGTTACACCCGATAGTTTTTCGGATGGAGGGCAATATAGTGATGTTAATGGAGCTTTAGTACAAGCGAAGAAAATGATCGATGAAGGTGTTGGTATTATTGATGTCGGAGGCGAATCAACACGCCCAGGCTCAGATCCGGTACCAGCTGAAATACAAATACAGCGTGTGGTTCCTGTTATTGAAGCCATTCGGCATGAGTTATCAGAGAGTATAGCGATTAGTATTGATACGACTTTAAGCGCTGTTGCTAAAGCTGCATTAGATGCAGGAGCCACATTAATTAATGATATTTCAGCAGGCTTACAAGATAAGCAGATATTTTCTTTAGCTGCTGAGCGTAATGTTCCTATTGTTTTAATGCATATTCGAGGCCTACCCAAAACGATGCAAAGTGAACCTTATTATGATGATGTCTTAGGGGAAGTGATTACTCATTTGAGGGTTAGAGTTGAGCTAGCTTTAGCGGCTGGAATAAAGAAACACAATATTGTAATTGATCCTGGAATTGGCTTTGGGAAGCGTAAACAAGATAATTTAGAATTATTAGCGCATTTGGATCAGTTGGTCAATACTGGCTATACGGTTTTATTAGGGTCAAGCAGAAAACGTTTTATGGGAAGTATCTGTGCTGCTGAAGAGCCTAAAGAACTGGTATCAGCTACTGCTGCTACAACAGCTTTAGCTGTGATGCAAGGCGTGATGGTATTTCGCGTGCATGATGTTAAAGAAAACAAGCAAGCGGCTGATGTTGCATGGGCAATTAAGCAAGCTCTAATTAAGGAATGAGTACGAATAAATTTGCAGCTATTGGTTTATTACTTTATATATGCTCTTAGCTTAACTGACTTAAGTTAGTTGACGTATTTTATGTGGATAGCTAATTACACTGAGCTAATTGCAGTGTCTAAATTTGTATGTTTAAATTCGCTCAGAATTTTTTAAGGTTTTTTTGGGATTTTGTGGTTTGCACCTCGCCACATTATTTTATATAAATGAGGTGAATAAATGGAGAAATTAATATGAATGGTCTTTCAGCGCTGTCTGTAAGTATTGGTCTTTTAGGTGGCTTAGCAACATTTTTAGCAGTAGGCCCTCTAAGTGGTGTGTTTTTGATCTGGGCATTAACAATCACATGGGCGGCTTATTTTGCTTTAGGTGCTAATGATGAAGCGGCTATTAACACAGCAGTATGTAGTGTGTTTGGTGTAGTTGTTGCAACTTATGCCGCGTATGAGATTGTTACTATTTCACCTGATGCTGCTCTTGGATTTCCACTAATGGCTGCAATTATTGTAGCTGCTACTGTAACGGCAATGTGTTTAGCCGCTAATATCAAGGCTTTAGCAACTATTCCGGCAACTGTACTAGGTTATTCAGCAACTTTTGGATATGTATTACAAACACCGGGCATTCTTTCTACTGAAGTTTTAGGCAGTGTAAGCTGGGAAAATCCACTATTAATTGTGTCTTTTTCTCTTGTTCTTGGGCTGGGCTTCGGAATTGCATCTAATAAATTAGCGGCTAAACTGACGACTATCACTGAAGGTTAAGTCTCGCTATTTACTAGACATAAGGGGTAACGGTTATTGTCTAATAACCGTTACCCCTTTTTTGTTTTTTTTAGTTTAAATTATTTTGGAATATTCAATAGCTAAGCTGTATTATTAGAGGCTTATTTCTAAGTCTAGTGACAATGGTGCTATGGAACAGAGAAAAAGACCCCTTTCCCCTCATTTACAAGTCTATCGATTACCTTTAACCGCAGTTGTTTCTGTTACGCATAGAATGACAGGTGTGTTATTAACCGCAGGATTGATTTTATTTGTGCTTAGTTTGGCGATGATTCAATGCGGAGCAAGTAGCTTTAATGCAATGCAAAGTTTTATTAATCAGCCTTTTATAGAGTTTGCAGTTTGGTTAATGGTGTACGCTTTGTTTTTTCATTTATGTCATGGCATTCGACATTTATTTTGGGATGCAGGTGAAAGCTATGACAAGATACTCATGAATTATTATATTATTTTGGAGCTGTTTGGTTCAGTTGCATTAACGGGTTTAAGTTTCTTATTTGTTCAATTGGGAGCTTCTTAATGGCCTATAAAACATCTCTTGCCAAAGCTCGTGGCTTAGGCTCTGCAAAAAGTGGTACTAAACATTGGTGGATGCAGCGTGTCACTGCCGTTGCTTTAATTCCGCTATCTTTTTGGTTAATTCTCTTTGTTCAGCAACTCTTTCATGCTTCTTTTCATGAAATTAAACAATGGATTTCTAATCCACTCAATTTAATCTTGTTAATTTCATGGTCGTTCGTAGGTTTCTACCATGCTGCTTTAGGGCTACAGGTTGTCATTGAGGATTATTTAAGTCCTGAGTGGTTGAAGATTACTTTAGTTTGGTTAATCAAACTAGCTTTTTTATCTGGAGCAATTAGCGCTTTAGTTTTTGCGATTCGTATTGCTATTTCAGCAGGGTAAAACATGAAAGAAAAATACAAAATTATTGAGCACGAATATGATGTGGTTGTAGTCGGTGCAGGTGGGGCTGGTTTGCGCGCAACCTTAGGAATGGCTGAGAAAGGATTGAAAACAGCGTGTATTAGTAAAGTATTTCCAACGCGTAGTCATACTGTTGCCGCACAAGGCGGAATTAGTGCGGCCCTTGGTAATAATGGTGAGGATGATTGGCGCTGGCATATGTATGACACCGTTAAAGGTTCTGACTGGTTGGGTGATCAAGATGCAATTGAATATATGTGCCGCGAAGCGCCTGCCGCAGTTTTAGAATTAGAGCATTATGGTGTGCCTTTTTCGCGTAATGAAGATGGCAAAATCTATCAGCGTGCTTTTGGGGGAATGACCACGCATTTCGGTGAAGGTACCGCGCAACGAACTTGTGCGGCGGCTGATGTCACAGGGCATGCAATTTTACATACACTTTATCAGCAATCACTTAAGCATAAAGCAGAGTTTTTTATAGAATATATTGTCATTGATTTAATTATGGAAAATGATGAGTGCCGGGGTGTTTTAGCCTGGTGTTTAGATGATGGCTCTCTTCATGTTTTTAAGGGGCATAGTACTATTTTAGCAACGGGTGGTTATGGTCGATGTTACCAATCTTGTACTTCCGCGCATACGGTGACAGGTGACGGTAGTGCCATGGTTTTGCGTGCGGGTTTACCATTACAGGATATGGAATTTATTCAATTTCATCCGACGGGTATTTATGGCGCAGGCTGTTTAATTACTGAGGGCGCGCGTGGAGAAGGGGGGTATTTAACCAACTCTAAAGATGAGCGATTTATGGAAGAGTATGCGCCGCATGCTAAAGATTTAGCGTCACGAGATGTTGTTAGTCGTGCAATTACGATGGAAGTTAATGCGGGTCGTGGTGTCGGCGAAGAAGCCGATCATGCCTATTTGCATGTTGAACATTTAGACCCAGAAGTCATTCATGAACGTTTACCAGGTATTTCAGAAACGGCCCGTATTTTTGCAGGTGTTGATGTTACTCAAGAGCCTATCCCTGTGATTCCAACCGTTCATTACAATATGGGTGGAATTCCCACCAATTACAAAGCGGAAGTTGTTACTTTAAAGGATGGTAATCCAGATACAGTGGTTAAAGGCTTAATGGCAATCGGTGAGGCGGCTTGTGTGTCAGTACACGGGGCCAACCGTTTAGGCTCAAATTCTTTATTAGATATTGTTGTGTTTGGGCGAGCTGCCGCGATACGTTGTGCTGAGCTAATTCCCCCTAGTAGTGCGCATAAGCCATTAGCAGAGGGTGCTTTGGATAGTGCTTTAGCCCGTTTTGATAAAGTTAGGTTTGCAAAAGGCGTATTAAAAACCTCAGAAATTCGTGTAGATATGCAAAAAACGATGCAAAAACATGCGGCTGTTTTTAGAACGGAAGAGGTACTGCAAAAAGGGTCAGCCGCTATTGCGACTATTCGAGACTCGTTTAGCCAATTAAAGTTAGAAGATAATTCATTAATTTGGAATACTGATTTAGTGGAGGCTTTGGAGCTGGATAACCTTTTAGATTTATCATTAGTGACTATTAATGCGGCAACGAATAGAAAAGAAAGTCGGGGCGGGCATGCGCGAGATGATTATCCAGATAGAGATGATGAGCAATGGTTAAAGCATTCTTTATTATGGATTGAAAATAATAAAGTGAAAATTGATTACCGCCCTGTACATATGTACACCTTAACGGATGATGTTGACGTTATCCCACCTAAAAAGAGGGTTTACTAATGGTTGAATTTACTCTGCCTAAAAATTCAGTCATCCAAAAAGGTAAAAACTTCCCCGCGGATGAAGGTGCACAACGCGTTAAGCAAGTTGAAGTTTATCGTTGGGACCCTGACTCTGGTGAAAATCCTAGAATAGATACCTACCATATAGACTTAGATCAGTGCGGTCCTATGGTTTTAGATATTATTGTCAAAATTAAGGATGAGATAGATAGTAGTTTAACCTTTAGGCGTTCTTGTCGTGAAGGCGTGTGTGGTTCATGCTCTATGAATATCAATGGCAAAAATACTTTGGCATGTATTAAGGCAATTGATGAATATAAAGGGACTATTAAAATTTATCCCTTACCCCATATGGATGTCATTAAAGATTTAGTCGCAGATATGACGCATTTTTATGCCCAATATTCATCTATTAAGCCTTGGATAGAAACACAAACACCGGCACCGGCGGATACCGAGCGATTACAAAGCCCAGAAGAACGTAAGCAACTTGATGGCTTATATGAGTGTGTTTTATGTGCGTGTTGTTCAACCAGTTGTCCAAGCTATTGGTGGAATAGTGAGCGTTATTTAGGCCCAGCTACCTTATTACAGGCTTACCGGTGGCTAAATGATAGTCGTGATGAACATACGGGGGAGCGCTTAGATGAATTAGAAGATCCCTTTAAATTGTACCGCTGCCACACTATTATGAACTGCACTGATACTTGTCCGAAGGGCTTAAACCCTGCTAAAGCGATTGCTGAAATTAAAAAAATGCTGCTAGTGAGGCAGGAAGGTTAATCATGTGCAGTCAGAGTTAAATCGCTTGCGTTGGCAGTGCCGGCGCGGGCTGAAAGAGCTAGATGCTATTTTATGTTATTACTTAGATAATAATTATGTGCAGGCTGAAAGCGTTGAACAACATTTATTTTTAGAGTTATTAACGTTAGAGGATGATCAACTCATCGCCTATTTTTTTTCTGAAACTATACCTAAAAATAAAGGGTTAGCGCAATTTGTTCACAAAATCCGAGCCACCTTTATGGATTGATGTTCAACAGTCATTAATTTTATGGGTGTTTATTTTAACGGTACATTTAATGGCAAGTATTAGTTTACTTGTCTTGACGGTTAATTTTGAGCTGAAATTAAGTTTGTTATTATTAGTTTACTGTAGCCTACTGTTTCACGGCTACCGCTATCAGGCTGGGTATTATCAGTTTATATTAAAATATACGAACGAATTTTCATGGCAGTTAGTTGAAAAGGGTCAGGGAGTCGCTGTACAAATTTTAGGGTCGAGTGTTATCAACTCTATATTTATAGTTTTGCATGTTCAGCTTTCTGGGCAGCGGCGTAGTTTGTTAATTCTTAACGATGCCGTGTCTACAGATAATTACCGACAGCTAAAGGTTTTCTTAAAAATTACATCAGGTTCCGATTGATTTGGGTACTATAAAAATTAAGGAGGGAGGTAACAATATGGCATTCATGCATCAAGCGCAGTTAGAAGTTTCTAAACTTAAAAATTTACCTCCCCTACCAGAAGTTAGCGGTCAAATACTTGCTTGCCTTAATGATCCAGATATCTCTATGGATCAGCTGGTTGAAGTTTTATCTGCATCACCTATTTTAATGGGGCGCTTATTGGGCTTGGCTAATTCTGCTTATTTTGCCTATACACAACCAGTGACTAGTCTAAAAGTGGCGATTATTAATGTTTTAGGACTTAAGTTGGTTAAAAGCTTGAGCTTAAGTGTTTTATTGAGCCTATCTTTTGATAGTCGCCGCTGTGTTAACTTTGATTCTAATCGGTTTTGGCGTGATACTTTATTAACAGCAATATGTGCACAAAAAATCACATCATTTTTGAAACAAAGCCCCGTAGATGCTTCTTTAGCTTATACCTCTGGGATTTTATTAAATATTGGTTTATTAGTTATGGTACATGTATATCCAGAGCAGATGGATGCACTTTTTCAGCAAGAAAAAAGTGAATCTCTGAATGTATTAATGATGCAGCAATACAATACTGATCAGTTTTTAATAGGTGGTTTTTTATTAAATCGGTGGGATTTACCAGAAATTTATAAAAGCACACTTAATAATTATACGAATACTAACTATCAGGGTGAGGCAGCTCAGCTTATTTCAATATTAAAGCTAACAAGGGTTTTGGCGAAAATGGTGCTTGAAAATAATGATGATTTTACCCCAGAGGTTCAGGCTTTGATTGATTCCTTATCAATTAAAAAAACTGATCTATTGAGTATTAAATCTAAAATGACAAGTAATATTGAAGATTTAAGTATGCTTGCAAAAACAATGTCTGGTGAATAATCATATGCAATTAGATGATATACAGGGAAATATTGATTTAGATTTTCATGATATTTTGATTGATTTATTGAACTCTTTGACAGTTGTAAAGAATTTATCTGAACTTGATAGTTATCAGAAGCATATAGATGAAAAAAGTTTAGTTTTAAATGCACTTAATATTTTACTCAGTAACCAAGATATAGAGCGCTGTTCTTTTTTTATTAAAAACGAAAAGGGCGACTTAGTAAATTTAACGGGTTTAAGCTCGGGTGAAGCGTTAAGTGGTAAACATAAAGAGCATAAGCCGGTCACTTTTAAAGTGGGTGAGGGTGTTATTGGCCTGGCTGCAGAGCTTGGGGAGCTACAGTCTTGTACGGATTGCAAAAATGATGAACGTTTTGCTTCAAGTGACAATGCCTTTACTCCTGGATCGATAATAAGTGTCCCTGTTATGGTGCTTGGTTCATTGTTTGGCGTATTAAATATATCTCATCCTGAAGCCAATTATTTTTCAGATTGGCATATTCGATTATTAGAAATATATAAAAACATGTTGGGTCAGTTAATTAGCAATTTTCGTATGCTAAAGAAGATGGAGCATCATGTTGCTCAAAAAACGGAACATCTAGAGCGTGCCTTAGCCGAGGCACAAGAGCTAAAAAAACGCTATGAAAGTTTATCTATGAAAGATAGCTTAACTAGCTTATATAATCGTCGTTTTTTTTATACTCAAATTACTCCAGCTATAGCTAGAACAGCGCGTGGTTCAGGTGAGTTATATATTTTATTGTTAGATCTTGATAACTTTAAAGTTATCAATGATAAGTATGGGCATAATTCTGGTGACCAAGTGCTTGTTGATGTCGCTAAGGCTTTAAATAGCATGATGCGTGACACTGACTTAGTTGCTCGGTTTGGTGGAGAAGAATTTATTGTTTTGTTTTCACAAAAAGATTCTGCTCAGAGTTTAGCGTTTGCAGAACGAATTCGAAAAGTAGTGAAGTCATTGCATTGGGTATTTGAAGGCAAGAGCGTTTCAATAAGTGTCAGTATTGGCATGTATTGTATCTCTAAAAATACGATAAATCAGAAGGGTGAAGATATTGATGCTTTTATTCATTATGCTGATTTAGCTATGTATCAAGCAAAAAGTAAGGGTAAGAACCAAGTTGTTCAGTTCACAGAATCGCTTTTGGAAAATGCTGTCTAACAGGTGTGTGGATTGATTTTAGGTTTATTTTGGAGGTGTTATGGAACTGAAATTAACTCAGTTACAAGCTGAAAATAGTGAATTACGTCAGGAAATAGTAAGCTATCAGAAAAAAATGGATGAGTTAAAGCGGCGTAGTGACCTTCAGAGTGCCACAAATGAAATGCTAAATATATCTTTGTTAGCTATTTCATTAGAAGAGCAAATGGAAAAAGTATTACTGCTAGTTTTAAATATTCCATGGCTAGCATTAAAAGGTAAAGGCTCTGTTTTTTTGACTGATGAGCAAGGTGACGGTTTAGATATGATTGCTCATCATAACCTTGGTGACTCATTGATAAATATGTGTACTAAGGTGAATTTTGGTACTTGTTTGTGTGGTATAGCTGCGGTTGAGCAAACACTGGTTTTTCGTAACTGTATAGATGAGGATCACCATAATCACCCAGAAGGAATGCAGCCACACGGGCATTATAATATGCCAATTATTTCCAAGGGGAAAACACTGGGAGTATTGAATCTATATGTTAAAGATGGGCATAAGCAGGACCCATTAGAACTTGATTTTTTACAGGCTTGTGGAAAGGCGTTAGCTGGGATGATTGAGCGAAAACTCATCGAAAAAGAGCTGCACCGGTTATCTTATATGGATGAATTAACAGGGGTTGCTAATCGTCGAAAATTTATGGAGATGATATCTGAGTCTTTAAAGTTATCGAAAAAAGTAGAGCGATCATTAGCGGTACTGTTTCTTGATTTAGATTTCTTTAAAGCAATAAATGATACTCATGGGCATGAGTATGGTGATCTAATCTTGATTGAAGTGGCACAGCGTATGCAATCATGTATCCGTAATACGGATTTAGTTGCACGCCTGGGAGGTGATGAATTTGTGGTACTACTAGAAATGGTAACTAGCTCAGAAGAGGCAATAGAAATTGCAGAGAAACTAATTCAAGTTGTTTCGGAACCTTATCAATTAAAAGGTAAACGACTATCTATAGGTGTTAGTATCGGTATTAGTTTATATCCCGATCATGATAATTGCTCTATAGGTTTACTGAAAAAAGCTGATCAAGCACTCTATGGCGCAAAAGAAACGCGTGGTAATGCTGTATTATATTCAGAGTCTTAACTGACTCGAGAATAGCAGTGTTCAATAACTCATAATCTTAAAAAATAAATAGGAATAGCATGATACCTGTAATACTTTCTGGTGGTTCTGGAACGCGTTTGTGGCCATTATCTAGAGGTTCTTACCCGAAACAGTTTTTACCATTAGTTTCTAAATATACGATGGTTCAAGAAACTATTTTAAGGCTGAATGGCATTGAAGGATTGCAAGCACCTATTGCGGTTTGCAACGAAAATCATCGATTTATGATGGCTGAGCAGCTGAGAGAAATAGATGTTAATCCTGCATCAATTATTTTAGAACCCGTTGGAAAAAATACAGCGCCGGCTGTGACGATGGCAGCATTAGCAGCAAAGAGCCCTGATGATATTTTGTTAGTTCTTCCTGCTGATCATGTCATAGAAGATCAAGAGGCTTTTCAAGAGGCCGTTGTTAAAGCGGGTGTTTTAGCTGAACAAGATTTTTTAGTTACTTTTGGTGTTGTTCCAACGGCGGCTGAAACGGGCTATGGGTATATTAAGCGATCCGATGAAAGTTTGTCTGATGCTTTTCGAGTCGCGGAGTTTGTAGAAAAACCCAATGCCATAGTCGCGCAAACTTATGTTGATAGTGGTGACTATTATTGGAATAGCGGTATGTTTGCCTTTAAAGCAGGCCGTTATTTAGATGAGTTAGAAAAATTTTCCCCCGAAATGTTAATAGCTTGCCAGTTAGCTTTTTCGGAAGCTAAAGTCGATGTTGACTTTATTCGTCTCGATAAGTCACTATTTACTAGGTGCCCAGCAGACTCTATTGATTATGCTGTCATGGAAAAAACTGATAAAGCCATTGTCATTCCATTAGATGCCGATTGGAATGATGTCGGATCATGGTCTGCACTTTGGGAGGTGAGAGATAAAGATGAGGCTGGGAATGTTTTCTCTGGGGATGTTTTAGCAGTAGAGTCTGAAAATTCTTTTGTTTGTTCAAAAAATAAATTAGTTGCAGTAGTCGGTGTTAAAGATTTAGTCATTATTGATACGGATGATGCAGTGATGGTCGCCTCAAAAGATAGAGTACAAGAAGTGAAACAAGTTGTGACCCAATTAAAGGCACAGCAACGTTCAGAAGCAGATATGCATCGGAAAGTTCTTCGCCCATGGGGGCATTATGATTCTGTTGATTTAGGTGACCGTCATAAAACTAAGCGAATTGTAGTGAAGCCGGGCGCAAAATTATCTGTACAAAAACATCATCATCGCGCAGAGCATTGGATTGTTGTTAAAGGAACAGCTTTAGTGACTAAGGGTGATGAAACTATTTTATTATCGGAAAACGAATCAACTTACATTCCTTTAGGCGTCATACATTGCTTGGAAAATCCCGGTGTTATTCCTTTAGAAATGGTTGAGGTGCAGTCAGGTAGTTACCTGGGGGAAGATGATATTGTTCGTTTTGAAGATAAGTATGGCCGGTCTTAGTCGTGTAGAGCGCTAACTTTTATAATTTATGTATTTAATTTTTTGAGTAAATATTTTGAACACTGAGTTGATAAAAAAATTTCGTAAGCCAGGTATTATTTTTTCAGGTGTCATTGGTTTATATGCTTTGTTAGGTTTTATTATGTTGCCTTGGCTTATGCAAGCGCAGGTACCGGAATTAATAAAATCATCAACGAATAGACAGTCGTCATTTGAGTCTATTGAATTCAACCCTTTTTCATTGGAGTTGAGCTTACTTGGTTTCTCTATGCAGGAAAAATCAAGTGAAGAATTTGTAACATTTGGTGAGTTTTATATTAATGTTCAAGTTTGGGAAAGCCTATTTAATATGGCGCTTGTTTTCGATAGTGTGAGATTATCAAAGCCTTATACACGTATCGAAGTCTATAAGGACAAAAGCTATAACTTCAGTGATTTATTAAACCAATCTCCAGATACTCAAGAAAAGCCAAAAGAAGCAAGTGGAATTTTTCCGTTGATTATTCATAGCTTAGATATTAGTAATGGAGAAGTGAAGGTAGTTGATTCGGGGCATAAAAAAACTATTGTCAATTTAATTCAGCCATTAAATTTACATATTAATAATTTTAGTACTTTGCTTAATGGTGGAGCAGGCTTAAATTTTTCGATGATACTTAATTCTGGAGCGGGTTTAAAGTGGCAGGGTGATGTCGGTGTTAATCCTTTATTTTCAAAGGGATTCCTGGAGGTCGATGGGATTAGGTTTTCAAATGTTTGGCACTCATTTTTACAGGATAGGGTTAATTTTAAATGGGTTGATGGAACTCAGCGCGTGAAATTTAGTTATGAATTTTCATATATTGAGGAAGAGGTTTTATTTAATATTTTTGAAGGACAGCTATTAACGGAAAATTTAAAGTTTACTGCCAAACAGGACAATGAAACTCTAATTGATATTCCTTATTTCTTGCTAGATGGAGTTGAGTTTGACTTGAAGAAGCAAGAAATTTTGATACAAAAGATTGAGTCTAAGCAGGCGAATTTTAAGGTAAGCTTTAACCAAGCGGGAGAGTTAAATTACCAAACACTCTTTGCTAGCAAAGAAAGTAAAGTAAATGCCGAGAATGAGGATGTGCAAGAAGCTCAACAGCCTTGGGTCATAAAAGTAGCTGATTTATCCTTAAATGCTTCACACATAAACTTGCGTGACCAGCGGCCTAGTGAAGAGATTTTAATAGATATTGCAAGTTTAGATGTAGGGTTAAAAAATTACCACCTGAGCACTGAGAAGCAATTAAGTATGACGGCTAATGATGGTTTTTTAAATTTACAGACTCTAAATTTATTTACCCAAAAAGATAAAGACTTGCTAAATGTTGCTAGTTTTAAAGTAGGGGGTGTTGATTTTAGTTTGGGTGAGCGGAAAGTTAATATTAAATCTATAACAAGTAGTGATGCGCTTGTAAATGCATGGATGGCCAAATCAGGTGAGCTGAACTATCAGGGATTATTTGCGAGTGAAGAGAAGCCGCTCTCTCAAGTGGAAGAAATTAAAAAAGATAAGCAAGAGGCGCCGTGGCTAGTAACTTTAGACAGCTTTAGCATTGATAACTATGCATTGCAATTTACAGATTTTTCTTTAAAAAAACCTGCTGAATTAAGTTTGTCTAAAATGCATTTTTCAATTTCAGATTACAGCTCTAAGCAGGGCGTGAGTTTACCTATCTCATTTAGTACGAAACTTAATAAAGTGGGGGAAATTAAATTAAGTGGTCATTCAGTCATTGCCCCTTTTTCTACTGAGCTGGATGTAGATATTAGGCAGATTGAGATTGAAAAATTTGAGCCTTACCTAAATGAAAGTGCAAAGCTAGATGTCATTAAGGGAAGTATAAATACAAAGGGTAAGTTGGCCGTTACTCAAGGGAAGCAGGGAGAGTTGGATTTAAATTATCAAGGAAATGTAAATGTCGAGAACTTACACACAAGAGATCAGATATTACATCAAGATTTTTTGAGATGGAAAAGTCTTGCTTTAAAAAGTTTAGATTTTAATTTACAGCCGATTAAATTGAATATTAAATCAGTTGAGCTTGATGAACCTTATGCGCGAGTTACAATTAAAAAAGATAAGTCTATAAATATTAATGATATTTTTGCGGAAAAAAAAGCTGTAAAGAAACCTGATCAAACCGTCGTTAAAAATACAGTAAAGCCCCAGTTCAATATTGGTAGTTTTCAAATCACTGAGGGGAGTTCAGATTTCTCAGATTATTCATTAATATTACCTTTTGTTGTTAAGCTAAATGGCTTGGAGGGTGAAATTAATAAAATTTCATCCAACCAAAAATCTGAAACACATATAGATTTAAACGGTGAAGTTTATGATTTATCGCCGGTACAAATAAAAGGTGATTTAAGTCCAGGTTTGGATAAGTTAGATTTGGGTATGCATTTTTCTAGCTTTCCGCTACCTTTTCTTTCCCCTTATATGGTTGAGTTTGCAGGCTATAAGATTGAAAAAGGGCAAATGTCGTTAGACTTATTTTATAAGGTTAAAGATAAGCAGTTAACATCGCAAAATAATTTATATATAGATCAACTTGAGTTAGGTGAGGAAGTTGAAAGTCCTGACGCAGTTGACCTTCCTTTGGGCTTGGCTATTGCATTGTTAAAAGATAGAAATGGGAAGATTGAAATTAAAATGCCTGTTTCAGGTAGCTTGGATGATCCTGAGTTTAGTGTTGCCCCTGTTGTTTTTGATGCGTTACTTAACGTCATTACAAAGGTAATAAGCTCACCATTTACTGCGATAGGTTCATTCTTGGGGAGTGATGAGGATTTTAGTGTTGTTAATTTTCAGGCTGGAAGTGCTGAGATTACAAAAGAACAGGGCGTTAAGCTGGATGCTTTGAAGCAAGCTTTGATTAAAAAGCCAGAATTGAGTTTAGACATTGAAGGTGGCGTTTATGTAAAGCAAGATTGGTTTGCAATGCAAGGACAAGCTCTAATAGATCAGTTAAAGCAACGACGTGCTGAGGAATTAAAAAAACAAGGGGAAATTAAACTTGCCGAGTATATTAAGCTTTCTGATGATGAATATAAGCGTTTGTTAGCAGATTTATTTATTGAGACTTACCCAGAAATAGCAGAAAAATCTATCTTTGGTAACCCTAAGCTGATTTATTCAGATATGGGGGAGTTTTATACCGTGGCAAAAAACATGCTCCGCAGCATGATTAAGCCAGATAATCATAAGCTATTTGTTTTGGCTGCAACCAGGTCAAGGAATATTGCACGACGATTGACTGCTGATCAGGGAGTTGAAAAGACTCGAGTGTTTATTTTGGATGGAGATATTTTTCCTGAGGCGAAGGATGCTAATTTATTGACGCACCTTTCCTTAAAAGCGAACTAAAGGGCTTTGTAAGCCAGTTAATAACGAGGGTGAACAGGTATCACCCTCGATTAATAATGGAAGGAGAATTTACTCTTCTTCAATATTCGTTTTGAAAATTTTAAACCAAGTCCAAGAAGCGCAAACTGAACCGATGACAACGTAGGCATAATTAGCTGTTAGTTTAACGATTGTATTGCTCGGGTCGTGTGCTAACGTATCTTTAAATCCCGGGGTAATAAAGAAAGTCCACAATAAGGCAGGGATAAAAAAAACTAGAAAACCAGTGAAAGCCATGTGTACAGGGTTTTTTCCTGAATCTTGTGCTGATCTGAAAAATAGAATGGTGATGATAATTGCTGCGAGTGTGCCTGGCATTTTAGTCTCCTTTAGTTTTCTTTTATCATAGCTTGCAAAATAAAGAGTGTCTATGCCGTAATTGATCCGTGTCTTGAAGCTAAACATAGAAGTCAAAGCTGGTTAACTTCCATGCTTTTCTCATTGATTATTTACATTGACCTACTGCAGTTGCTTCAGGAACTTCGATTAAAGAGCCAGACTTTACATCGTAAACATAGCCATAAACAGGGATATCGCTAGGAACTAGAGGGTGTGATTTGATACGAGTGACATCATCAACAACACTTTGAGTTTGTTCTTCGATAGTTAGCCAGTCGATGTAATGAGCCTCATTTGAACCGTTGCCTTCACAGCAGTCATGCCAGCCTGTTTCATCTACAGACGCTGTTTTTAGGCTTGTAGATAGTAAATCACGCATAATAGAGTCAGTAAAAGTCTCCATACCACAATCAGTATGGTGAATTACAAACCATTCACGAGTCCCTAATAATTTATAAGAAATAACTAATGAGCGGATGGCGTCATCACTTGCTCTACCGCCTGCATTACGAATAACGTGGGCATCACCTTCTGCAAGGCCAGCATATTTTGCAGGATCTAGACGGGCATCCATGCAAGTTAAAATGGCAAATTGTCTAGCAGGGGGCATTGCTAAGTCAGCCTTTTCAAAGCTAGCTGTATATTCACGGTTTGCCAGCAGTACTTCATTTAAAATTTTACTCATGATGCGACCTCTATAGATTTTTTCAGTAAAAAAGGCGCTTGCATGTCACAAGTTTAATGAGCGTTTATTAATTTTAATCATTTATCATGATGAGATTTAAACGGCATTGTAAACCTTAGATCGTAACAATTAAGCGCTTATAGTATTGTTATCTCCGGCTGTGATTTTATCTGTATTACCTTGACATTATTAGGCTGTATAAGGTTTATGTAATGTAAACTTGAGGTTTATAAAGAGGGGAGATATGGATAAACTAAAAAATATGCAAGTATTTTGTCGTATTGTTGAGTTAGGGACTTTTACCGCGGTTGCGCGGGAAATGGACGTTTCAACAATGATGATAAGTAAATACATGCGTAATTTAGAAGATAATTTAAGCGTCACCTTAATCACTCGAAAAACAAGACAGTTAAATGTAACTGAATTAGGGCGGACTTATTATTGTCAATGTAAGCAATTATTGGAGGACTTGAGTGATATAGAAAGTTCTGTAATTCAGTCGAGAGAAGTCGTTAAGGGGGTATTGAAAATAAATGCACCCATAGATTTTGGTGGTATATACATGGTGCCCTTAATTGAAGCCTACCAAAAGAAATATTCAGAAGTGCAGGTGTTGATGACTTTAGATAATGCATTTATAAACTTACGGTCAGGAAAGTTTGATATATCTATTGTAGTGACTGATAAGCTTGACCAAGGTGTCGTGGCAAGAGAAATAGCACAAACATCACTGTGTACTTATGCGTCGCCAAGCTATTTAAAAGAATATGGCACACCAGAGACGATTGAAGACCTAGAGCAGCATAAGTGTTTACATTATATTGATACGCCGCACGCTGACTTATGGGTGTTTAGCAAAGAAGGTAAGCGTATTGATATTAAGCCAAAATGGGTGTTTGCCTCTAATAATGGGCGCGCATTATGTCAGGCAGCTTCATTAGGAATGGGGTTAATACGTGTGCCTGCCTTATCTGTGCGTAGTTATGTTGATGGCGGAGAATTGGTTGAGGTGTTAGATGGCTATAAAATACCTAAATTATCTGTTTATGCAACATATTTACAGAGAAATTACTACCCAACTAAAATGAGCACATTTACAGATTTTTTAATGGAATACTTTTCTAAATGAATAAATGGTTGATCTATAAAAAATTGTCGAGGATCTCACATTGAGAACAGGGCTTTTTTGTGGAATAATAGTAAAGTTTTATGTATTGAAGTGCCTCTTATTTTAAGTGTGAACTATAAAGTAAGAGGGGTGACCTCAACTTGTCTGGACAACAGGCTTATTTATTATGCAATTTACTATTAAAGAAGGTTTGGATCTCCCTATTACGGGAGCCCCCAAACAGACCATAAAAGAGGGTAACAAGGTATCATCTGTTGCTGTCTTAGGTATGGAATACGTGGGTATGAAGCCTAAAATGCTGGTAGCAGAGGGTGATAAAGTAAAGATAGGGCAGGCTCTTTTTGAAGATAAAAAGAACCCTGGCGTTATTTTTACTGCACCCGGCTCTGGGAAAGTGACTAAGATTAATCGAGGTGAACGCCGCGTTTTACAATCTGTGGTCATTGAGCTAGAGAAAAAAGAAAAAGAAATCACATTTGATTCGTACCCTACTGACCAGTTAGAAAAGCTAACGGCTGAGCAAGTCAAAGCCAATTTAGTGACTTCAGGATTATGGACAACGTTAAGAACACGCCCTTATGGTAAAGTTCCTGCCGTTGAAAGTACGCCAAGTTCAATTTTTGTAACTGCAATTGATACGCGGCCTTTAGCGGCAGATCCTGCTGTAGTTATTAAAGAACGTAGTGATGATTTTGCTAATGGTTTAGCTATTATTGCTAAATTGACAGAAGGCAAAACCTACCTTTGTAAAGCAACAGGTGCTGATATAAGCGCAACGGGTGTTGAAACGGCTGAGTTTTCTGGAGCACATCCTGCTGGCTTACCTAGTACACACATTCATCTTATTGATCCTGTAGGCATTAGCAAAACAGTTTGGCATTTAGATTACCAAGCTGTTATCGCTATTGGTGCATTATTTATTACAGGAAAATTAAATGTTGAACGTGTTATTTCATTGGCGGGACCTGCAGTAAAAGAGCCATCTCTTGTGCGAACACGAGTCGGTGCTAATACTGACGATCTTGTGGCTGGTGAATTAAATGATGATGAGAATCGAGTCATATCGGGTTCTGTATTGTTTGGCCATGAAGCAAGCGATTGGGCGGCTTATTTAGGGTGTTATAGTCATCAGGTTTCTGCATTACGCGAAGGTCGTGATCGTGAATTATTTGGCTGGATTGTGGCGGGTAAAGATAAGTATTCAGCGATGAATATTTATACTTCAAGCCGTGATCGTGCAGATAATCGTCTATTTCCATTAACAACCGATAAAAATGGCTCAAATAGAGCAATTGTCCCTGTTGGTGTTTATGAAACAGTAATGCCGTTAGATATTTTACCTACGCCGTTGTTAAAAGCGTTGGTAGTTGGTGATACTGATCAAGCGCAATTATTAGGTGCATTGGAGTTAGATGAAGAAGATATGTCTTTGTTTACATTCGTTGATCCAGGCAAGCATGATTTTGCCCCTGTATTACGTGCTAATTTAACTAAAATTGAGAAGGAAGGCTAATGTCGGCTAGAGATTTTTTAGACAGTATTGAGCCGAATTTTACAAAAGGTGGCAAATTAGAAAAGTATTACGGTCTCTATGAGATGGTGGATACTTTTATTTATACGCCTTCAGATGTAACAAGCGGTACAACTCATGTTCGTGACGGTAATGACCTGAAACGTACGATGACTTTCGTCGTTATTGCGACATTCTTCTGTATTCTAATGGCGATGTATAACTCAGGTTATCAAGCAAATTTAGCAATAGAAGCGATGGGCTTAGATGAAACTTCAGGGTGGCGTAGTATTCCTATGGCACTATTTGGATATAATTCTATGAACCCATTATCTAATATGGTTCATGGTGCATTATTTTTCTTACCTATCTATATCGTTACATTGGCGGTCGGTGGTGTGTGGGAAGTATTATTTGCAACAGTGCGTGGCCATGAAGTAAATGAAGGTTTCCTCGTTTCTTCTATGTTATACACATTGATTCTTCCTCCAGATATTCCTCTATGGCAAGTTGCCTTAGGTATTTCTTTCGGTATTGTTATCGGTAAAGAAGTTTTTGGTGGAACAGGTAAAAACTTCTTAAACCCTGCGTTAACGGGTCGTGCATTTTTATTCTTTGCATACCCTGCGGCAATTTCAGGCGATTCAGTTTGGGTGGGTGTTGATGGTTTTACAGCAGCAACACCTTTAGGTTTGGCTGCAACTGGCGGGCTTGATGCAGTACATGCTGCAGGTTATGGTTGGTTCCAAACTTTTATGGGTTTTATGCCAGGTTCTATTGGTGAAACCTCAACCTTAGCAATCATTATTGGTGCGGCATTCTTACTCTATACACGTATTGCTTCTTATAGAATCATGGGCGGTGTATTGGGTGGTATGGTTGTGACTTCAATTATGTTTAATATGATTGGTAGTGATACTAACCCAATGTTTGCATTTCCTTTCTATTGGCATCTAACCGTAGGTGGTTTTGCATTTGGTATGGTTTACATGGCAACTGACCCAGTGGGTGCTTGTATGACTAATACAGGTCGTTGGATATTCGGTGCGGTTATTGGAATTATGGTCGTATTGGTACGTGTAGTGAATCCTGCTTTCCCTGAAGGTATGATGCTATCTATCTTGTTTGCTAATATGTTTGCCCCTGTTATTGATTATTTTGTCGTTCAGGCAAATATTAAGAGAAGGATGAAGCGTCATGCCTAATGAGAAAAAAACCTGCAAATATGCAGAGAAGCTATGTGAAAGACTGGAAAAGTGCGAGCACTACCAAAAATTTGCAAAGTATAGAGATCATATCTTATCGTTAGGTAACGATAGCTTAGAAAAAACAATTGCAATTGCTTTATCCCTTTGTTTTGTCTGTGCTATTTTAGTTTCAGTTGCAGCGGTGGCATTACGTCCTTTGCAAATTGAAAATAAAGCCATGGATATGAAAAAGAATATTCTTGATGTAGCAGGATTGTTACAGGAAGGAACGAATATTCATGAAGCCTTTGCAGAGCAAGTTGAAGCTAAATTAGTTGATGTTGCCACAGGTGATTATGTTGAGGGTGATGTATTAGCTTATGATCAACGTAAAGCTGCAAAAGATTCTGCGCAGAATGTTGTTTTAACGAAAGAGCAAGATTTAGCAAGTATTAAAGCTCGTGCAAAAATTGCAAAGGTTTACTTGGTTAAACAAGGCGATACAGTTAAATCAATTATTTTACCTGTTCATGGTTATGGCTTATGGTCAACGATGTATGGTTTCTTAGCATTAGATGCTGATGGCCAAACAGTACAAAGTATTAACTTTTATGACCAAGGTGAAACACCCGGCTTAGGCGCTGAAGTTGTTAACCCTAACTGGCGCGCATTGTGGAAAGGTAAAAAAGTCTACGATGAATCAGGTAATGTGTCTTTAGGTTTAATTAAAGGTCTAGTTGATAATTCTAAACCAGGGTCTGAGTTTCAGGTTGATGGTTTGGCAGGAGCAACACTTACGAGTGTTGGTGTAACTAATCTTGTTAAATACTGGATGAGCCAAGAAGGTTTTGCGGCTTATTTAGATAAAGTAAGAACTAAGGGTTAGGTGACTTATGAGTGATACAAAGAAAGTATTGACCGAACCACTGGTCACTAATAACCCGATTACATTACAAGTATTGGGTATCTGTTCGGCATTAGCGGTAACCTCGCAAATGTCGACATCATTAATTATGGCGATTGCTTTAACAGCAGTAACTGCGTGTTCAAGTGCTGCGATTAGTTCGATTCGTAACCATATTCCAGGCAGTATTCGTATTATTGTACAAATGACGATTATTGCTTCTTTGGTTATTGTCGTTGATCAGGTTTTAAAGGCATTTGCATACGATATCAGTAAGCAATTATCGGTATTTGTTGGTTTAATTATTACCAACTGTATTGTTATGGGGCGTGCTGAAGCTTATGCAATGAAAAACCCACCAATGGCAAGTTTTATGGATGGTATCGGTAACGGTTTAGGCTATAGCTTAATTTTAGTTATTGTTGCTTTTTTCAGAGAACTATTTGGTTCAGGTAAATTATTGGGTATTGATATATTCCCATTAGTTAAAGACGGTGGCTGGTATGAACCAAATGGTTTAATGCTATTACCACCGAGTGCCTTCTTTTTAATCGGTTTTATTATTTGGGTTTTCCGTCAATGGAAGCCTGAGCAAAATGAAGCAGCTGATTTTAAAATTATGGATATTTCTCACGGTGAAGGAGGACATCACTAATGAATGAATATTTAAGTTTATTTATTAAGGCGGTTTTTGTAGAAAACTTAGCTTTAGCGTTCTTCTTAGGAATGTGTACATTCCTAGCGGTGTCGAAAAAGATTTCGACAGCAATAGGTTTAGGTGTTGCGGTAATGGTAGTGCAAGTTATTACCGTACCCGTGAATAACGTGATCTATCATACGTTACTAAAAGAAGATGCTTTATCTTGGATGGGCATTACAGGTGTTGATCTTAGCTTTTTAGCCCTACTAAGCTGTATTGGTATGATTGCGGCTTTAGTACAGATCTTGGAAATGGTTTTAGATAAGTTTTTCCCAGCTTTGTTTCATGCTTTAGGCGTATTTTTACCCTTAATCACTGTAAACTGTGCGATTTTAGGTGGTAGTTTGTTCATGATTGAGCGTGACTATGACTTTACTCAATCCGTTGTGTATGGTGTAGGTAGTGGTTTTGGTTGGGCATTAGCTATCACTGTGATGGCGGGTGTTCGTGAAAAACTAAAATACAGTGATATTCCAAAAGGCTTAGAAGGTCTAGGAATTACATTTATTAGCGCAGGTCTGATGTCTCTTGGCTTCATGGCTTTCTCTGGAATCCAACTTTAGGAAGGTATCGTAATGCTAGAAATTGCATTAGGGATTATTATTTTCACGGGTATCGTGATTGCACTGGTGTTTATCATCATTGGTGCAAAAAATAAACTGGTTGCCTCTGGAGATGTTGAAATTCTTATCAATGATGAGAAAAAGATTCATGTGCCAGTGGGTGGTAAATTATTAACAGCACTGGCAGACAATGGTTTGTTTGTTCCATCAGCTTGTGGTGGTGGAGGTACTTGTGCTCAGTGTAAAGTAAAAATTCATTCAGGTGGTGGCGAAATTTTACCAACTGAATTGGGTCATATTACAAAGCGTGAAGCGACTGAAGGTGAGCGTCTAGCTTGTCAAGTTGCTATTAAGCATGACATGAACATTGAAGTCGAAGACAGTGTTTTCGGTGTAAAAAAATGGGAATGTACGGTTAAGTCTAATAACAATGTAGCGACTTTTATTAAAGAGCTAGTTTTAGAGTTACCTAATGGTGAGCGTATTGATTATGAAGCCGGTGGTTATATTCAAATAGAATGTCCACCACATGTTGCTAACTACAAAGACTTTGATATTGAAGAAGAGTTCCGTGGTGATTGGGATAAATACAATCTATGGCAGTATGTATCTGATGTAAAAGAAGATACTTTACGTGCTTACTCCATGGCTTCTTTTCCAGAAGAAAAAGAAATCATGCTAAACGTGCGTATTGCAACACCACCACCAGGTGCTGATGCTTCTATTCCTCCAGGTATTATGTCATCGTATATTTTTGACCTAAAACCAGGTGATAAGTGTATCGTATCAGGCCCTTATGGTGAGTTCTACGCTAAAAAGACTGATGCTGAAATGGTCTTTATTGGTGGTGGAGCGGGTATGGCACCAATGCGTTCACATATCTTTAACCAATTACGTACTCTGAAAACAAATCGTAAGATGTCATTCTGGTATGGAGCACGATCTAAACGTGAAATGTTCTATGAAGATGACTTCAATATGTTGGCTGCAGAGAACGATAACTTCACATGGAATATAGGGTTATCTGATCCATTACCTGAAGATAATTGGGAAGGTTACACCGGTTTTATTCATAATATCTTGTTGGAAGAGTTTATTAAAAGCCATCCAGCACCAGAAGATTGTGAATTCTACATGTGTGGACCTCCAATGATGAATGACGCAGTTATCAATATGCTGATAGAAAATGGTGTAGAGCCAGAAAATATTATGCTAGATGATTTCGGTGGCTAATTTGTAACTTATTACAAATTAAAAGGGTGGCTAGGTTTTCTTAGTCACCCTTTTTTAATTTAAAGGGTATGTGAAATATGCCTATTATTTCTTATTTTTTTGGTATTTATATTAGGATGTACCATGATGATCATAACCCACCACATATCCATGTGGAGTATCAGGGACATGAGGCATTATTAATAATCAGTAATGCGGGAATTTTAGCGGGAAGTTTGCCAAATAAAGCACATAAAATAGTAAAAGAATGGATGCAGGTGCATCAAGAGGAATTGCAGAATGATTGGCAAAGAGCAGTTCGATTAGAACCCTTATTGCGTATCGCTGGAGCAGATAATGATTAAAATTATTCAAGCAGAGTATTTGCAGGATAAAAAAATAAAAATTATTTTTTCGGATGGATGTTGGGGAGAATACAATTTGCAACCTTTAGCTGATATGAAAACGGTTTTGACGCAGGTTCTAGACGAAGATATAAGTTTTAAACAGTTTTACTTGGAGATGGGGGCGCTATGTTGGCGTAACGGCTTAGAGCTTAGCCCTAGTAATATTTGGTTTAAATTAGAACGACAGAATTTATTACACAAACCTAATAAAGCGGCTTAAATTGAGATATGTTTTTGTGAAAATATTAAAAATATGGCTTATTGTTGGTTTTTTATTATCAATAATAGGGTGTGAGCTTGATAAACCTAAAGTATATGCATTTAGTTATGTAGGCACTACTATGGGGACTAGCTTTTCTATCAAGAGCGGTTATTTACCGCCTGAAATAAGCATTAAACAGTTACAAGAATTGATAACAACACGCTTAAATGAAATTAATCAGCGTATGTCCACATACATTAATGATTCAGAGTTATCTAAGCTAAATCAAGCACAAACAACAGACAATCAAAAAGTATCACCAGAGTTATTTAAAGTATTAAAAACCTCGGAAGAAATTAGTACTCTTTCACGGGGGGCTTTTGATATCACTATTGCTCCTTTAGTTGATTTGTGGGGTTTTGGCCCTGATGTTAGTTCGTTAAAAGCACCGCCGACTAAAGATATTAATGCTTTATTAGTTAGAAGTGGTTATCAAAAGTTACAGTTAAATACTGTTTCATTAACACTTAAAAAGTTATTACCAGAGCTTTCTATGGATTTATCAGCATTAGCTAAAGGCTATGCTGTAGATGAAGTGGCATTAATATTAGAGCAGCAGGGGATACAAGACTATTTAGTTGAAATAGGTGGAGAGTTGCGCTTAAAAGGTAAGAACTTACAGAATAAAAAGTGGCGTATTGCTATAGAAAAGCCTAATATTCAACAGCGTGAATTACAAAAAGTGATTGCTATTAGTGATATTGCAATGGCTACATCCGGTGATTATCGTAATTTTTTTGAACAAGAGGGGGTTCGGTTTTCGCATACGATTGACCCACGAACCGGATCACCGGTTACGCATAAATTAGCTTCGGTAACGGTATTGCATTCATCAAGTATGTATGCGGATGCGTGGGCAACTGCTTTTATGGTGTTAGGTAGTGAGCAAGCTTATAAGATTGCTGAGCAACAAAAGATAGCGGCATTTTTTATTATTAAAACAGAGCAAGGTTTTGCCGAACGTGCAACTCCATTATTTACAGATTATATAGAGGTAAAGTCATGATTTATTTTTTAGTTACATTCGCATTTATGTTATTAGTTATCGTTGTTATGGCAGTGGGTGTGATTTTTGGCAGAAATGCCATTAAGGGCTCATGTGGAGGCGCAGGCACCGATTGCGTATGTACAGAGAAATGCGATAAAAGAAAAAAACGTGATGCTGATGCCGAAACTGTGGCATTAAATAATTAATGTTTTTGAGCTTTGGCCGGCTTGCTCTTTAACTAGTTTGGGTACTAAATAACCGGGTAGGTGCTTTTGTAATGCTTGGTGTATTTGTATTGCAGTTGTTTGACTTACTTCAAAGTGGGCGGTTCCCGTGGCTTTATCAAGTAAATGTAAATAATAGGGCAATATTCCACAGTCAAATAAGCGCTCGCTTAAATTTTGTAATATCACGGCTTGGTCATTAATGTTTTTTAATAATACTGATTGATTAAGGAGTGTGATGTTTTCTTTTTTTAACGCTAAACATGCGCTCTTCACTTGTGAACTTAATTCATTAGCATGATTGCAATGTGTGACAAGGATTATCGGTAAATGAGATTTATTTAAAAGAGTAATGAGGTTAGTTGTCATTCGTGCGGGTAGGACAATTGGAATACGGGTATGAATACGAATGCGCTTGATATGTTTAATTGTTGAAAATTGAGTAATTAATTGCTCTAGGCGGTGGTCGCTTAATAAAAGCGGGTCACCGCCGCTTAAGATCACTTCATGAATATCCGAGTGTTGTTGTAAGTAGTTAAGTGCTTGTGCTTCTTTATTTTTATTTAGCTGTACATCGCTATAAGGAAAGTTACGACGAAAGCAGAACCGACAGTTTATTGCGCAGCCGCCTGTGGTGATAAATAAAACGCGCCCTTGATACTTATGGATGATGCAGTCTTTATTGAGTGCGGATAAATCTCCGACAGGGTCATTAATGAAACCCTCTACTTGGTTTAATTCATATTTAACAGGCAGCACTTGCTGGAGTAAAGGGTCATTTATATTTCCTTTTTCCATGCATTCTGCATAACTTAAAGGGACGCGCATAGGGAAGTCTAACTCAGCGTGTTCAGTGTTGAGTGGTATATCAATTTTAAGATATTCCAGTAAGTCAGGGACTTTACTAAAGGCATTGGCTAATTCTATTTGCCAGTTAGGTGTACTACGGGTCATAAGGTCTATTAAAAAGCTAAATGATTATTTATAGATTAATCAGCTAAGGCTGACTATATTGTGCAGGAATTCATGGATGCAAGGTATAATAGCAAACTTTGTGACCATATAATTAACAGGGGCTAAAATGGCGAACTACAGTACAAATGAATTTAAAGCAGGGATGAAAATAATTTTGGATTCCGATCCTTGTGCGATTATTGAAAATGAGTTTGTAAAGCCAGGTAAAGGCCAAGCCTTTAGTAGAGTGAAAATTAGAAACCTTAAAAATGGACGTGTGATTGAACGTACTTTTAAGTCAGGTGAATCAGTGGAAGCCGCCGATGTGGTCGATTTAGATATGCAGTATTTATATCATGATGGTGAGTTTTTTCATTTCATGCAACCTGAGTCATTTGAGCAGTATCAAGCGGATGAAAATGCAGTTGCAGATGCAAAATTATGGTTAAAAGATCAGGCGATGTGTATTTTAACTTTATGGAATAATTCGCCGATTAGTGTAACACCTCCTAATTTTGTGGAACTAGAGGTCTCTGAAACTGACCCAGGTTTAAAGGGTGATACTTCAGGTGGCGGTGGTAAACCAGCAACTTTAGAAACAGGTGCTGTTGTACGGGTACCTCTATTTGTACAGATTGGTGAGCTATTAAAGATTGATACACGTACGGGTGAATATGTTTCACGTGCTAAGGCATAGTGACGGTTAACTGGGAACCTAGTTGCTCATTTGAGCTGCTGCAGTTGAGGGCTAAGTTATTACATGAAATAAGAGATTATTTTTATAATAATCATGTATTAGAAGTGGAAACGCCTCAGCTTTGTCAGGCTACTGGAACAGATCCTTATTTAGATTATTTTACAAGCAATTATTCGAAAGATGGACTAACTTTATTTTTGCAAAGTTCCCCGGAATTTGCAATGAAGCGCCTTTTAGCTTCTGGCTCAGGGTCAATTTATCAAATTAGTAAGGCCTTTAGAAATGGTGAGTCGGGGCGTTATCATAATCCAGAGTTTTCAATATTAGAGTGGTATCGTGTTGACTTTAATTTGTGGCAGTTAATGGATGATGTGGATAATCTGTTAGGTCCATTACTCAAGCAGTCGCAGTTTTCTAATAAAACACAGCGCACTTCTTATCTTGATGTTTTTAAGAAATATACCGGGCTAGATGCTTTGCAGTTTGATGTTGATTTTTATCAAAAACATGCTGAGAAATTGGGTTTTTATGAGGCTAAAGAGCTTTGTGGTAAAGACCATTCGCTATGGTTGGATTTTTTATTTAGCCATGTAGTGCAAGAGAATTTAGGTCATAATAATTTATGTATGGTGTTTGATTACCCTGCTTGCCTACCTTCTTTAGCTCGGCTTAAGCAAGAGGATTCGCGAGTAGTGGAGCGTGTTGAGTTGTTTATTCAGGGAGTAGAGATAGGTAATGGCTTCTTTGAATTAAGCGATGTTGATGAGCAAATAAAGCGTTTTGACCAAGAAATAATGCACCGGAAAAATAATGGTGCAGTTGATATAGGTAAGGATTCAAGATTTCTTGCTGCATTAGATAAGGGCTTGCCTGACTGTTCAGGTATTGCCATTGGCATTGATCGTTTGTTGATGATATTGAGTCAACAAAACTCAATAAATGAGGTTTTAGCATTCCCTATTGAAAATGCTTGATAATTTTTGTAAGTCGTATTTATTTTTGGTTGTTATTACTTATTCATGAAATTTAAAATTTTCCTTTCATTGCTACTGCTCTTGTCATCCTTTTTTTCTGTGGCACAGAGTGATGAGTCAGGTTTTGTTGTACAAGATATCAAAGTCTCCGGTTTACAAAGGATTTCTGTCGGTACTGTTTTTAATTATTTACCGGTTAATATAGGTGAGAAATTATTAACTAAAAATATTGCACCAGCTATTAGAGCCTTGTTTAAAACAGGTTTTTTTCAAGATATTGCTATGCAACGTGATGGCAATATTTTACTGATTGACGTTCAAGAGCGTCCCTCTATTTCCGAAATTGAGATTGAAGGAAATGATGATTTAAGTACAGAAGATTTATTGACCGCATTAAAAACAATCGGTTTGGCTAAAGGTAAGGTATTTAACCGACAAATTCTTGATAAAGTTGAGCAAGAGTTAATGCGTCAGTACTTTAGTCATGGAAAATACAGCGTAAAAATTAATACTGATGTTCTGAAATTAGAAAGGAATCGAGTCAATATTAGTATTAATATTTCTGAAGGGGCTGTCTCAAAAATTAAATCAATTAACCTTATTGGTAATAAAGCCTTTGCGGAAGGTGATTTATTAAAAGAGTTTGAATTAAGTACCTCAGGCTGGTTATCTTTTTATACTAAAGACGATCAATATTCTAAGCAGAAATTAGGGGCTGATTTGGAGCGCTTGCGTTCGTATTATTTGGATCGAGGTTATATTAATTTTTTAATAAAATCGACTCAAGTTTCTATGACTGCAGATAAAAGGGATATTTACTTAACCGTTAATATTGAAGAAGGAGAAGTTTTTACGCTAGATAAGGTAAAGCTTAGCGGTAACCTTGTAGTAGACCCTGAAGAGTTAATCGCTTTATTGCAACTGGGCCCTGGTGAAGTGTTTTCGCGTAAATATGCAACACAAACCTCTAAAGCTATTTCAGATCGGCTAGGAGAAGAAGGTTACGCGTTTGCAAATGTAAATATGGTGCCAGATATTCACAATGATACAAAACTAGTGGATATGACTTTTTTTATTGATCCCGCTAATCGTGTTTATGTGCGTCGTGTCGGCTTACAAGGTAATGTGAAGACCCGAGATCAGGTTTTGCGTAGGGAAATGCGTCAAATGGAAGGGGCGTGGGCATCATCTCTTAAAATAGAGCGTTCTAAAGCACGGTTAAATCGTTTGGGCTATTTTGAGAATATTGGTATAGAAACGCCTATCGTAGCAGGCACTCGTGATCAAATGGATTTGAATTTATCAGTTTCAGAAAAGTCATCAGGAAATTTGATGGCAGGTATTGGTTACTCGCAAACTCAAGGGGTTATTTATAACGCCAGTATCTCTCAGGACAATATGTTTGGTTCGGGAAAGCGGGTCAGTTTAAACTTTAATAAAAGTGATGTTTCAACGCTTTATAGTCTTGGTTTTACTAATCCGTATTTTACGCGTGATGGAGTTAGTTTAGGTTATACATTTTTGTATAAGAAAACAGATGCTGCGCAAGCTAATATATCTAATTATTTAACTGATGTCATTAGTGGTGGAGCTAACTTGGGTTTTCCTATTAATGAAAATCAGCGCTTTAGTTTAGGGATAGATATTAAGCATACCATTCTTAAATCTGGTGAATTTCCACCGCCTGAGCTAGATTATTTTTTAGAGCGTAATGATGATGAGTATTTAACGTTTCCTTTCACAATAGGTTGGGTGCGCGACACCCTTGATAAGCCAATATTCCCCACCTCAGGTAGTCAACAGCGAATATCCGCTTTGGTAACAATTCCTGGTGGAGATTTGACTTACTATAAATTGAGCTTTAAGGATCAGCATTATTTTAGTGTGGCAAAAGATCTTGTGTTTAAGGTGATGGCAATGGGGGCTTATGGTGATGGTTATGGAAGTACAGATGGCTTACCCTTTTTTGAAAATTACTTTGGTGGCGGTGTAAATTCTGTACGTGGTTTTAAAGATAATACTTTAGGCCCACGAGATCACTGTAATAATACTTGTCCTGGTGAGTACGAGTCTCGTCCTTACGGGGGGAATATTAAAGTGCTAGGTAATACGGAGCTTATTTTTCCGATTCCCTTTATGTCAGATGTTGAATCTGTCCGGCTTATGACCTTTTTTGATATTGGTTCAATTCAAGGGCCTTATATTAAACAGGTTTCTGAAGGGCAGTTTGAAAGAGTTAATCCGGGGTTTTCTTTCTCTGATTTTAGGTACTCTACTGGTATAGCGGCTAAATGGTTGTCTCCTTTTGGTGCGTTGCAAGTCAGTTATGCAATTCCTTTAAATAATGTAGAGGGAGATGAGTTACAAGCATTTCAGTTTAGTTTTGGTTCGCAGTTTTAATGTAAGTCGCACCTGCGAGGTAATCTGAAAGGTTCTTTTTTTGGATATGCAGTATAATAGTGCGATTATTTTTTTTTGAATAAGTGTATGGAGAATTTTTAATGTTGAAAAAAATAGTTTTTTTGGCAGCTTTGGTTTTAACGAGTCAAGCAGTACAGGCTGAAATAAAAATTGGTGTCGTTAATGTGCCGTTATTAATGGCAAATGCACCACAAGCGGCAGATGCTAAAAAACGATTAGAAAAAGAGTTTTCTCCTAAAGATAAGCAGCTGGTAGCACAAGGTAAAGCGATTAAAAAATTAGAAGAAAAATTAGCCAGAAACGGTCTCACAATGACCGATACTGAAAAAAGAAATTTAGAACGTGACATTATCGCCAAGCGCAGAGATATTCAGCGCTTTCAGCAAGAGTTTAAAGAAGATTTTAGTATTCGTCGTAATGAAGAGTTAGGTAAAATGCAAACAAGAATTATTGAGGCGGTTAAAGCGTTAGCGGCTGAAGGGAATTATGATTTGTTACTTACTGAGGGTGTTATTTTTGCAAGTCCTGCTGTCGATGTAACCAATAAAGTACAAGATAAACTCAAAGCAATGCCTTAATCAGGCGTTGATTATTAAATTGCCTACTGTTTCTTGATTTTAGAAACAGTAGGCAATAACACGCCATTTCATTTTGGCATTAAAGTATATTCATTAGTTAAGTTAAAAAGGTTGTTACATTGGAAACATTACTTGATATAAAACAAATTCAAGAGTTTTTACCACACAGGTATCCATTCCTACTGATTGATAAAGTAGTGGAATGTGAACCTGGCGTGCGCTTATTAGGCGTAAAGAACGTTACATATAATGAGCCTATTTTTCAGGGACATTTTCCGCATATGGCTATCTTCCCTGGCGTATTGATTTTAGAAGCTTTAGCTCAGGCAACGGGCTTATTGGCTTCAGAAACTAAGCCTGATGAACTAGGCCATGGGATGACCTATTTTCTAACTGGGATTGATAAGGCTAAGTTTAAAAGGCCTGTTGTTCCTGGAGATCAAATTATGTTGGAAGCTGTCTTTGAACGAAGTAAACGTAATATTTGGTCTTTTAACTGTACTGCAACAGTCGATGGTGAATTTGTTGCAAGCGCTAATATTCGATGTGCTGCGGTAGTTGATGAAGCTGATTGACCCCACCGCTATTATTGATAGTCAGGCAGAAATTGCAGATGACGTACAGATTGGCCCATTTTCTATTATTGGACCTGAAGTAACGATAGGTGCGGGAACCGTTATTGGCCCGCATGTGGTTATGAAGGGGCCGGTCACTCTTGGGGTTGATAATCATATCTATCAATTTTGTTCTATTGGTGAAGACCCTCAGGATAAAAAATATGCCGATGAAAAAACCAGTTTAATTATCGGTGATAGAAATGTTATTCGTGAGTTTACCACTATGCATCGTGGTACCTTGCAGGATCATGCGGTCACGAAAATTGGTGATGATAATCTTTTTATGGCTTATACACATGTCGCCCATGACTGTGTTATAGGTAACAATGTCATTATGGCTAATGGCGCCTCTCTGGCTGGACACGTTCATTTGTGTGACCACGCTATTTTGGGTGGCTTTACTTTAGTTCACCAGTTCACTCAAATTGGGACGTTTAGTTTTGCTGCAATGGGAAGTGCGATTACGCAAGATATCCCTCCGTATGTTATGGCGGGTGGTCGCCCTACACGCCCACATGGTATTAACTCAGTAGGCATGGAAAGGTCAGGGAGTAGTCCTGAAGCCGTACGTTTAATTCGTAAAGCCTATAAGATTTTATACAAAAATAATTTACGATTAGAGGATGCTATTGAAGAAATGGAAGATTTAGCGGCTGAGTGTGATGAGATTTCTAATATGGTTAGCTTTTTACGTAATGTATCTCGTGGGATTTTGCGGTAACTCAATTGACCTCAAAGCAAATAATTGCAGGTGTAGATGAAGTGGGCCGTGGCTGTATTGTTGGCCCTGTCGTGGCCGCTGCAGTTATTTTAGATGCGAAAAAACCTATATTAGGGCTGACAGATTCGAAGAAGTTGACAGCAAAAAAGCGTGAGTTTCTTGCAAAGCAAATTAAGAAGCATGCAGTAGCTTGGACTATCACTCGAGCTGAACCTAGCGAAATTGATACCTTTAATATTCTACAAGCTTCACTATTAGCAATGAAACGAGCGGTTGAATCTTTATCAGTTCAACCGACTTGGGTGCAAGTGGATGGCAATCAATACCCAGATATTAGTTACCAAGGTGAAACTATTATTCAAGGTGATTTGCACGTTGCTGAAATTTCAGCGGCTTCAATTCTAGCTAAAGTCTACCGTGATCATGAAATGCTCACATTAGACAGCTTGTACCCTGGATATGAGTTTGCCAAACATAAAGGCTACCCTACTAAATTACATAAAGAAAAATTACTTACTTTAGGTATTACCGAGCAACATCGGAAGTCCTTTTCTCCCATTAAACAAATGCTGTAGTTATTCTTACCTAGGTTTACTTGATTAAACCTTTTCCCTCTTGAAATAATCCTCGTACTATTCTTAATAGCTTATGCAAGCAAAGTTTATTCATTTACGGCTACACTCTGAATATTCATTGGTAGATGGCATTGTTAAGGTAAAGCCGTTAATTAATGCTGTTGCCGACCTCGGCATGCCAGCAGTTGCAATAACAGATCAATCCAACCTTTTTTCATTAGTTAAATTTTATCGATCTGCATTAGCAAAAGGGGTTAAACCTATTGCCGGAGCAGATGTTTATATTTTTAATCCTGACGACCCTGCACAACCTTTTCAGTTAACTTTATTAGCAAAAAATAATGTTGGTTACATTGCTTTAACTGAGCTAATTTCCATCGCTTATCAAGAAGGGCAGCACCAAGGTGTGCCTATGATTAAGCTAGAGTGGCTTGAGCAGAACTATGAAGGGTTAATTGCATTATCAGGTGCGATGCAAGGGGATATTGGGCGTGCCATATTAGCAGGTGACCTAAAGCAGGCAAAAAAATATGCACAATATTGGTTAGCATTATTTCCTCAAAGTTTTTACTTGGAACTACAGAGAATAGGTAAAAAAGAGGAAGAAAATTATATAGCTAAAGCCGTTGAATTAGCGATTGAACTTGGTTTGCCCGTTGTGGCAACCAACCATGTTTGTTTTTTAAAAGCTGAAAATTTTGAAGCGCATGAAGTGCGGGTTTGTATTAATCAAGGACGTGTCATTGATGATTCACGGCGACCTAAAGACTATACTAATCAACAATACTTGCGCAGTATTGATGAAATGCAGGAATTATTTTCTGACATTCCTGAGGCTTTAGACAATACAGTTGAAATTGCTAAACGTTGTAATATTTCATTAACTTTGGGTGAAAACTTTTTACCTGACTTTCCTGTGCCTGACGGTATGTCCTTGGATGAGTTTTTTATTGAGGAATCAAAAAAAGGCTTAGATAAACGTCTAGAAAAATATCCGGCCGTGGGTTCGGGGACGCCTGAAGAAAACCGTAAGGCTTATGATGACCGCTTAAAACTAGAATTAGATACGATTGTACAAATGGGCTTTCCAGGCTATTTCATGATCGTTGCTGATTTTATTCAGTGGGCGAAAGATAATTTAATACCTGTTGGCCCAGGGCGGGGCTCTGGTGCAGGGTCTTTAGTTGCTTATGTCCTTGATATTACTGACTTAGATCCCATTGAGTTTGATTTGTTATTTGAGCGATTTTTGAATCCAGAACGGGTTTCAATGCCAGATTTTGATGTCGATTTTTGTATGGATCGACGTGATGAGGTGATTGATTATGTTGCTCGTAATTATGGGCGAGAAAAAGTATCACAAATTATTACTTATGGTTCAATGGCCGCAAAGGCTGTTATTCGTGATGTAGGCCGTGTTTTAAGTCACCCCTATGGTTTTGTTGACCGTCTTTCTAAATTAGTTCCGTTTGAAATTGGTATAACTTTAACGAAAGCATTAGATCAAGTTCCTGAGTTTAAAGAACTTTATGATAATGATTCAGAAGTTAAAGCACTGATGGATATGGCTTTATCTTTAGAGGGAACGGTTAGAAATGCGGGTAAGCATGCAGGGGGCGTAGTTATTGCGCCAACCAAATTAACAGATTTTTCGCCTCTGTATTGTGAGCAAGGGGGGGGGAATTTAGTTACCCAGTTTGATAAGGATGATGTTGAGGCCGTTGGTTTAGTTAAGTTTGATTTTTTAGGATTAAGAACCCTGACTATTATTGATTGGGCTTTACAGACGATTAATAAAAAACAAACGGAATTAAATAAGCCTTTAGTGGATATTACTCAAATCCCACGTGATGACACTGCTTCGTATGAGCTTTTGAAAAACGCTGAAACAACGGCGGTATTTCAGCTGGAATCACGGGGAATGAAAGAGCTAATCAAAAAATTAAAACCTGATTGCTTCGATGATATTATTGCTTTAGTGGCACTATTTAGACCGGGTCCATTAGAGTCAGGAATGGTCGATGACTATATTAATGTGAAGCATGGCGCTAAAGCTGAATATGCACATCCGATTTTAATTCCAGTTTTAGAACCTACCAATGGCGTTATTTTATATCAAGAACAAGTTATGCAAATTGCTAGGGAAATGGGAGGTTATACCCTGGGCGGTGCCGATTTATTACGCCGTGCAATGGGTAAGAAAAAAGTTGAAGAAATGGCCCAGCAAAGGGAAATTTTTACACAAGGTGCAGTTGCTGGTGGAATTGATGAAAGCATTGCCACTTATGTTTTTGACTTGATGGAAAAATTTGCTGGCTATGGTTTTAACAAATCACATTCTGCTGCTTATGCATTAGTTGCCTATCAAACGGCTTGGTTAAAAGCGCATTTTCCAGCAGCATTTATGGCGGCTGTTCTTTCGGCAGATATGGATAATACGGATAAAGTCGTGATTCTTATCGCTGAATGTCAGGATATGAAGCTTGAAGTTTGCCCGCCAAATATTAATATTTCTAACTTTCAATTTACGGTAAACGAGTCAGAACAAATTGTTTATGGAATTGGTGCTATTAAAGGCGTTGGTGAGGCAGCGATTGAAGACTTATTACATGAACGGGCGGAGAACGGCCCGTTTGAAGGCCTTTATGATTTATGTAAACGAGTTGATTTACGAAAAGTGAATAAGCGAGTTTTTGAGGCTCTAATACGGGGTGGGGCATTTGATATCTTTAATGATAATCGTGCTAGTCACATGGCTGAATTGCCTACGGCATTAAAAGTAGCTGAACGCCATGTAAAAATGGTTGAAGCCGGACAAAATGACTTGTTTGGTTTAGCTGTTAATGCAGAAACAAGTAAGGATGAAGTTAAAGATTATTCAACGAATATAAGCCCTTGGTCAGAAAAAGAACGTTTAGCTTTTGAGAAATTAGCTTTGGGTTTATTTTTAACAGGACACCCTATTGATGAGTATGCGACGGAGTTAAAAAATATTGTTCATGGCAGTATTGCGCATATTTTAGCCAGCGTTGAAAATTCTAGAGGTAAATCAGATACGCGCTTAGCGGGGCTATTAATTGGTCTACGTACACGTCAAGATAGAAAAGGACGTACAATGGGCTTTGCCACTTTAGATGATAAAAGTGCACGTGTAGATGTTGCTATTTATAGTGAGACTTTTGAAACGTATAAAGATTTATTAAAAGGCGACGAAGTTTTAATTGTAGAGGGCTCTGCTAGGATGGATGGTTATTCGGGGATGTTAAGTATTACTGCTGATAAACTAATGAGTATCGAGCAAGCACGAGAAGGTTTTGCGCGCTGTTTGATGTTGGATTGGGATAGTGTAAAGCCTGAGTTTTATGGGCAAGGGTTTGTTGATAAACTTAAGAATACGATAGAGCCTTTTAATAACGGGCAGTGTATGTTGGTTACTAATTATAGTGGGGCATCAGCTAAAGCAAGCGTACAGTTAGGTGATGCATGGCGTGTACACCCAACTGATGAGTTAATTACTCGCTTACAGCAGTTAATGGGTAGGGAAGATGCAGTCAACATCAAATATAGGTAATCATCAACATGGTATTGAGGCATGCCCAGAATGTGATTTATTATTGCAGTCAACGCAAGTGAAAGAGGGATTTGTGAGTCAATGCCCGAGGTGCCAATATACTTTAGAGCATCCGACACACTTATCTATTCGTAATAATTTTATTTGCGTATTTGTTGGGCTTTTATTTTATTTCCCTGCTGTTTTATTGCCTATTTTAAAGTTTACGATGGCTGGGCATACTGAGGTAATGTCAGTTATTGACTGCGTTAAAACTTTGTTTACCACTGGAAATTGGGGAATAGGGTTTGTTGTATTTTTTTCTTTATTATTTGTCCCTTTAGTACAAATGATGTTGATGACCTTCATTACAACACGAATATTTTATAAAGTTAGAAGTCACTATTTAGCGATAAGTTTTAAATGGTATAACTACTTAAATATTTGGGGAATGTTAGATATCTTTATGCTCAGTATTATCGTTGCTTCTATAAAACTAAGGGACGATGCTGAGCTAGATCCTGGTTTAGGGTTATATGCTTTTATCCTTTTATTATTTACAAGTGCCATGCAAGTACAGTTGTTAAATAAAAAATTAGTTTGGAGATTAATTGAGAAGCACGGTGAGTAAATCAAATTCTGCTTATAGTGCAGGTTACTTGTGCTGTCGGCAGTGTCATAAGGTACTGCAAGTTGCTCAGTCCTACCCAGTAAAGTGTCCTCGCTGTCATAGCAACATTTATCCAAGAGTTCCTAATAGCTTAAATCAAAGCTGGGCGTTGCTAATAAGTAGTTTTTTACTTTATATTCCGGCAAATATTTTACCTATTATGACTCTCAATAAAGGAGGACTTTTGCGTACTGATACTATTATGTCTGGCATTATTAATTTGGTAAATATTGGTATGGCTCCGATTGCTTTAATTATATTTGTAGCCAGTATTTTAGTGCCATTATTAAAGATGCTTGCTCTTGCTTTGATACTTTTTGCTGTTCAATTCCATTGGCAACTAAATGCTTCATTACGCATGAAAATGTATCGTGTTATTGAATTTGTAGGTCGCTGGTCTATGTTAGATATTTTTGTTATTAGCATTTTATTAGGCATTGTGAAATTTAATAAAATAGCCTCTGTCGATATTGAGCCGGCCGCTTTATTGTTTGAAGTAGTGATTATATTGACTATGTTTGCTGCAATACGATTTGATTCAAGATTAATTTGGGATACTAAAAATGAACCAAGCTAAGCCGGTTGTCATAAAAAAACATTGGTTGTCGGGTATTTGGCTTTTACCTTTGGTGGCTGCTTTAGTGGGTGGCTGGACAATCTATCAAAGTATTATAGAAAAAGGGATTGAGGTTTCGATACTTTTTCAAGATGCTGATGGTGTACGTGAAGGAAAAACACCGATTATTTATAAAGGTGTACGCATAGGTGTTGTTAAGAAAGTTTCTATTAGTGATAACTTGGAACAAGTTAAAATTATTGCTGAAATTCGTCGTTCTGCTGCACACAGTCTTAGAGAAACGACAGGCTTTTGGTTGGTAAAGCCTAAGGTTTCGATAACTGAAATTACAGGGTTAGATACGATTGTCTCAGGAAATTATATTAGTATGGTTCCCGGTCAAGGTGAGCATCGGTCTGAGTTTGTTGCTTTAGATAAACCGCCAATCACTCGAGTAAAGAAGGAAGGGCTATATTTAGATATTTTTGCCGATAATTTAGGTTCTCTTACTCGTGGTTCTACTGTTTATTTCAGGCAAATTCCAGTCGGACAAGTTTTAGATTACGAGTTAGCAAGCTCTAAAAATGGGGTGATCATAAAAACCCATATTGAAGGAAAGTATGCACATTTAGTAAAAAAATCATCACGATTTTGGAATGCTAGTGGCTTATTGATTAAAGGGGGGCTTAGTGGATTTTCAGTAAAAACAGAATCATTAGCTTCTTTGCTTTCTGGTGGTATTGCTTTTTATACACCGAATACGGATAGTTCGGATAATGCTATTAATGATTCAAAATTTAAGCTACATAGTGATTTTGATAGTGCAAAAGTAGGTATTTTAGCCAAAATTAGTTTTCAATCAGCGATTGGTTTACAAGAAGGGATAACAGAAGTTAGGTACGATGCTTTTAAAATTGGAATTGTAAAAAAACTTAAATATAAACAGACGGGTAAAAGTATTATTGCAGAAGTTATGTTTGACCCTCGTGCATCAGACTTATTAACAACGGGAACAAAATTTTGGTTAGATAAGCCTAAGCTTTCTTTAACTGACTTCACTGGGTTAACTGCTTTATTACAGGGTAATCATATAAGAATGCAGGTAGGCCAAGGAGCAAGTTCTAGGAGTTTTGTTGCATTGAATAAACCTCCTTTCATGACCAGTGATGATAAAGGTATTCATTTGGTTTTAAAAGCCAAAACTTTAGGGTCTATCGAATATGCGAGTCCTATCCTTTATAAAAATATACGAGTAGGGCGGGTCTATGATTTTAAGTTAGATAAAAAAGGTAAGCATGTTTTAATTGATATTTATATTACGGAGCGTTATAAGCATTTAGTTGCTCCTAGCTCTCGTTTTTGGAATGCCAGTGGAATTCAGGTTAAATTAGGTACGGCTGGAATTGATGTTTCTACTGGAACGATAGGCAGTATGCTCAATGGAGGGATTGAATTTATCACCCCTATACTTAGTAAGAAAAAGGTTGGGAAAGGTGCCGTTTACAATTTATACAGTAATCAAGTAAAAGCAAAAGAGTCTAGCCCATTAGCTTATAAGCCCTCTAAAAATGAACAACTTATTTATATCAGAGCTAATGAATTAGGGTCTTTAGATGTTGGTTCCAAAATCTATTTTAAAAAAATTCCAGTGGGTAAAGTGGTCTTTTATCGACTAAGTAATAATAATGAATCCATTCTTATTACCGTTGCCTTGCAACATAAATACCAACATTTACTACATGACTCTAGTCGCTTTTGGCGTAATAGTGGCTTAAAAATAAAAGCGGGACTTTCGGGGGTTGAAGTCGATATGGCTTCTGTTAACGCTTTACTCAGCGGAGGGATTAGTTTTTCAACCCCAGAGCAGTCTAATAAAAAACAAGTCACAACGAATAAAGTTTTCTCTCTTTACCCTGATGAACAGTTAGCCATGCAGTTAGCCCAGCCTATTAAAATTCAATTTTCTTTAGCGCGTGGGGTTATTGCAGGTACGCCTATTAAATATTTGGGTATTCCTGTAGGTGAAGTGACATCAGTCGTGCTATCAGATGATAATCAATCAATAATTGCTGAGGCAAAATTAATTGGTAGCGCTATTGATTTTGCACGTTCAGGAACTAAGTTTTGGTTAGTTTCAGCGCAGTTAGGTTTATTTAAAAGTAAGCACTTAGGGACCTTGGTAAAAGGAAATTACTTAGAGATAGAGCCTGGTACCGGTAAAAAACAGTTAGAATTTATAGGTAAATTAGACCGACCAGAAATAACTAAAGGGTTACATATTGTTTTACAATCAGCACGATTAGGGTCTATTAAAGTTGGTAATCCTGTTGCCTACCGTCAAATTACTGTAGGTGAGGTTAGAGCTGTTCATCTATCAGCTAATGCTAGGCAAGTGTTAATCGATATTTATATTGCACCAAAATACGCTCCATTAGTTAAGAATAATACTAAATTTTGGCGTACAAGCGGATTTAAAATGGATTTTGGGTTATTTGATGGCGTAAAAATTCGTGCTGAATCAGTTGAAAATATTGTTGTTGGAGGAATTGCCTTTGCTACACCAGAGCCTGACGAGAAAATTATAAATGTATTGCCAGGGCAAGTTTTTGATTTATACGCAGGGCTAGAGGAAGAATGGTTAGCTTGGCGCCCTGAAATAGCACTAGAGAAAGAAGATAAACCTTAATGATAAATAAATTATTTTTCCTAGAAAAAGAACAACTTAATAATTTAAGGTATGACGTACCTGCCAGTATTGTTGTTTTTTTATTGGCTCTGCCGTTATGTTTAGGTATTGCTCTCGCTTCTGGTGCCCCTCTATTTTCAGGGCTTATTGCAGGCGTCGTTGGCGGCGTTGTTGTTGCTGGGCTAAGTGGCTCTGCTCTTGGAGTCACTGGGCCTTCTGCAGGTTTAGTCGTTATTACTTTTAGTGTAATTAATGAACTAGGATTTTCTGCATTCCTGCTTGCTGTAGTGTTCGCTGGCGTGATTCAATTTTTTCTGGGTTGTGTTAAGGCGGGGTTGATTGGTTATTTTTTTCCTTCAGCTGTTATTAAGGGAATGTTATCAGGCATTGGACTTATTATTTTTTTAAAGCAAATTCCTCATGCGGTAGGCTATGACCAGGATTTTGAAGGCGATATGTCTTTTAAGCAGAGTGATGATTACACCACCGTGACTGAGTTATGGCATATGCTTGATTTTGTTGCGCCAGGGGCGGTTGTTATCAGTCTAGTGTGTTTAGGTGTTTTATTGCTCTGGGAAACTCAATGGGTTAAGCAGCAAGTATTTAGCCGTATGTTAAATGGTGTCTTAGTGGCTGTCATTACAGGTACGGTACTTAATCAACTGTTTATTTCCCTATACCCTCAGTGGGCATTAAACAGTAGTCACTTGGTTTTGTTACCTGTTGTAGAATCTTTTTCTGATTTGGGTGATTTTTTTATATGGCCCGATTTTTCACAGGTTGATAACCTTGCTATTTATTATGCTGCAGTAACTATTGCACTGGTTGCAAGTATTGAAACTTTATTTTGTGTTGAAGCAACGGATAAATTAGACCCCTTTAAAAGGGTGACCTCAAATAATCGAGAATTAAGAGCGCAAGGTATTGGTAATATTTGTTCAGGGCTAATGGGGGGGCTGCCTATAACGCAAGTGATTATTCGTAGTTCTGCAAATATTCAGTCTGGTGCTCGTAGTAAAATGTCTACTTTTATACAAGGCCTTTTGTTATTAATAGCCGTGTTATTGATCCCTCATTGGGTTAATAAAATTCCTTTAGCGAGTTTAGCTGCCGTATTAATCGTTGTCGGATATAAATTAATTAACCCTGCCTTGTTTAAAGAGGTATACCAGGTGGGTTGGTATCATTTTATTCCTTTTATAGCAACAATTGTAGGCTTAGCTTTTTCTGGAATGATGGTCGGTATTGGCATAGGGATGGGCTTTGCTATTTTGTTTATTTTGCTAGAAAATTTGAAAGTTGGTTTTCATACGGATGAACAACCACAAGCTAATAAAACAATTATTACTTTATCTGAAAATATATCATTTTTAAATAAACCTAATATTTTGCATTTGCTAAATCACTTCCCTAAAAAATCCAACCTAGTTATTGATGCAACTTATGCAAAATATATTGATTATGATGTCTATGAAGTGATTCAAAACTTTAAAATTGATGCGCAACGGAAAGGTATTAATTTAATCGTTCAAAACCTTAGAGGTTATGGACTGTTAAAACCAATTGAACCAGACTTACCTGTGAGCAAAGAGTCTCAGCAATCATTAACCCCAATGGATGTTTTAAGTATTTTAAAGTTGGGAAATAATCGCTTTGTAAATAGCCTTAAAAATAAACGAAATTTTCTAGAGCAAGTTAATGAAAGTATTGATGGGCAATTTCCTTTAGCGATTATTTTAAGTTGTATTGATTCACGCACCTCAGCCGAACTTATTTTTGACCAAGGCATAGGGGATATTTTTAGCGTTAGAGTCGCTGGGAATGTTGTGAATGAGGATATTTTAGGGAGTATGGAGTATGCTTGTAAAGTGGCTGGATCAAAATTAGTGGTTGTTTTAGGGCATACGCACTGTGGTGCGATTAAAGGGGCTTGTGCTGGAACTCAGCTAGGAAACTTAACCGGGTTACTCGATAAGATACAACCCGCAGTTGAAATGGTTAAACTAGAGGATCGTAATAAAAAAAATATAATAAGTGGCTCTTTGGAGGATCGCGTTGCAGAACGTAATGTAGAAATAATGGTTGAACAAATTAGAGAAAAAAGTAGCCTACTATGCGAAATGGAAATAGCAGGTGACATTAGTATTGTCAGTGCCATGTATGATATAGAAACTGGGCAGGTTGATATTTAAAGTAATAGAGAATGTAATTTATCTTTTTACTTTCTTTCTATTTTTACGTTGCTCTATTTTAGTTGCTCTTATCTCGCGCAGAGTGACTAATTCAACGAGCTCTTTTTCCATAATGTCTGGGGTTTCAAATGTTAAACGCCCGAGTAAACCATCTCTTACTTCTGTTAATATAATTTTAGCCACTTTGTCGATATCTATATTTCCACCTGCACGTAAACAGCCGCGTTTTTTACCGATTAATTCTAATAATTCATAGTCAGTTTGTGGAAGTTTATTAATTTGAAAACGCTGTTTTAAAAAATCAGGGTAGTCAGTCATTAAAAACTCAGCTGCAAAAGAGGCTATATCATCATGTTTGAGAGCTGTATCTTTAATGGCGCCAGTGGTTGCAAGCCGGTAGCCAGTATTTGGGTTTTCTAGGTTAGGCCATAACATGCCAGGGGTATCACAGAGAATAATGCCGTTTTGTAAGTCGATACGTTGTTGGCTTTTAGTGACGGCGGGCTCATTGCCTGTTTTAGCAATAGTACGCCCTGCAAGTGCATTAATTATAGTGGATTTACCAACGTTAGGGATGCCCATAATTAAGGCATGAATGACCTTTGTGTTTTCTGCTTTATTTGGAATTAATTTACGACACAGTTCGATAATCTGAGGGACATTCTCTGAATATACTGCCGTTGTCGCTAATGTTTTAACTCCTTGTTCACGCTCCAAATATTCTTGCCATTGCTCTGTTCTAACGGGGTCGGCTAAATCTGCTTTATTAAGAATTTTTATACAAGGTTTATCTGCACGTAACTGAGACAGTAAAGGGTTAGCACTGCTAAATGGAATACGCGCATCAAGCACTTCAATCAATAAGTCTATATTGGGTAAAGCCTTCTTTATTTCTTTACCTGCTTTGTGCATATGGCCTGGGTACCATTGTATTAGCATGGGTGTAGTCCTGTATTGACTGAGATTTTTAAGTTGTGGCTAAGAAACGGTTAATTTCTAACCGTACAAAAGTGTTGAAAACTAAAAAGCCAATAGCTTTAATAATGAGGCGGTCTTTCTTCGGTTGCTGAAAAAGTATTGCCTGATTGAGAAGCTGTATCAGATAAATCGCGAACCCTACCAAGGAGTTGCTGGGTAAGGCGCTCTAAGTCATCAATCTGGTTCTGTTGCTGGCAAATAACATCATTCAATTGGCCTATGGTATCTTCTTGGTAGGCAATTTTAGTTTCAATATCGACAAGGCGTTGTTCACTCATAGTCATTACTTTAAATATGAACAGCAGTAGTCAGTCGGTGTTTTAATTTTTAGGTCAAACTTTGAATTAGCGGGAACCTCAAATGAGTCGCCTGCTTTTATGCTTTGCCATTGATCAGTTCCTGGTAATAAAACCTCTAAGTCTCCAGCCATAATCTCCATAATTTCTTTTTCTTCAGTGCCAAAGCTGTATTCACCAGGTAGCATAAGCCCTAAAGTTTTTGTTGACCCATCAGAAAATTGAACGGTACGGCTGCTTACTTGACCCTCAAAATAAATATTGGCCTTTTTTATTATGGTAACGTCATTAAATGTTGTCATTATTTCTACAGTCTCTATTTTGTGGGTTTATTCTTAATAGCTAAGTTTTGAGGGTTCAAGCAAATTTGTGGCGTAATTATTACTGAATTTCAAGTGAGTAGCAAATACGGCTTTGTCTAGGTTATGGGTATAAAAATTCACATATCAAGCTATTATTTAAAATGATGTATTGGGCATGTCTGCTCACGTAAACTTATTATTGGCCAATTATTTTTTTCTGCATACTCAATGAGCACTTCGTCTGGATTAACCGCAATAGGGTGTGTTACTAATTTCAATAAAGGTAAATCATTATGAGAGTCACTATAAAACCAACTTTCTTTAAGGGAGTGTCCGGTTTCGTTTAGCCATTCATTGAGACGAGTGACTTTTCCTTCTTGGAAGCAAGGTGTGCCTGCAACATTTCCTGTGTAGGTATCATTTATAAATTCAGGTGTTGTTGCTAATAAGTGCTTGATGCCATAGAGATTAACAATGGGTTCAGTCACAAAGCTGTTAGTTGCAGTGATCACTAATAAGGTATCTCCACGTTGCAAGTGTTTGTTAATAAGTTCATGAGCGGGCTGAAGCAATATTGGCTGGATGACTTCATCAATAAATTGCTGACGCCACTTAGTTAAGTTTTCTAGCGAGTTATCAGCTAATGGTTTTAAAGAGAATTTTAAGAACTCATGAATATTCAAATTTCCTTGCTTATATTCTTGATAAAAGCGTTCATTTTCTTGTTCATAGTAATTTGCATCGACAATACCTTGGTCTACTAAAAATTGACCCCAAAGATAATCGCTGTCATCGGCAAGCAGAGTGTTGTCTAAATCAAAAATTGCTAAACTCATTATTGGTTCACTTTAGTCTGGGAATTTAATAAAGGGGGATGGCATCACTTAGGTATTTATGGAACAATAGCACGATAAGTAATATTTAAGGTGCTTGGGAGAAACGATTAATGTCCTGTGCCCTTTGTCTGATAAAAGAATTCTATCATTTAGAGTCTTATTTCGGACAGTAAAAAAATAGGTTTTAACAATGATTGACTCAAAAGGATACCGATCGAATGTCGGCATCATCCTTTGTAATGCCCAAGGTCATGTATTTTGGGCCAAACGTGCGCGTGTGAATTCATGGCAGTTTCCTCAAGGTGGTATAGAAAGAAATGAACAGCCAGAGCAAGCAATGTATCGTGAATTATATGAAGAAACAGGGCTTCAAATAGAACATGTACAGATTTTAGGGCGTACTCGGTATTGGTTAAAGTATAAGTTGCCGGAGAAATATATTCGGCGTAACTCTCACCCCCTATGCATTGGCCAAAAACAAATTTGGTATTTACTCAAATTGGTAGGCCAAGATGTTGATGTAACTTTGGATAAACATAAAAAACCTGAATTTGATGACTGGCAATGGGTTGAATATTGGGAGCCACTAAAGTCAGTTGTTTACTTTAAACGTAAAGTTTACCGAAAAGCAATGATGGAGTTAGGTGCTTTTTTAATGGTTAGCTCAACTGATGTAGATGCGGGTAGTTATTTATCAAATGACAATATGAGCGAGCATCAGTGAGTAAGGCATTTTTATTTGTTATGCAAGCATCAGCGTATGATGGCAATAAAATCCAGGAAGCGTTAGATATAGTTTTGATAACCGCTGCATTTGATCAAAAAGTCAGCATTTTACTTTTAGATGATGCTGTTTTTCATTTAAAAAACAATCAACAGAGTGAGCAGGTGTCAAGTAAGGATATTGGTGCCTTATATCGTTCATTAGAACTCTATGATATAGAGAATGTTTTTGTAGAAAATGATTCTATAATTACGAGTGGATTGTCTGAAGACGATTTACTGGTACCAATTAAAGTGATTCGCAGACAGGAAGTTGGAATTCTTTTTAGTCAATTTGACTATGTATTAAATGGCTGATGGTAATGGGGTATTACTTTTATATAATGCCTTTAATCAGTATGTAACCATTTAGGTATTGCCTATTTTGGTTTTTTTCACTATTTATTTTTTATTAAGACACAATGGATTTAAAACATATACGTAATTTCTCGATTATTGCCCATATTGATCATGGAAAATCTACCTTAGCGGACCGTTTTATTCAGGAATGTGAAGGTTTATCAAATCGTGAAATGTCGGCACAAGTTCTCGATTCAATGGATATTGAAAGAGAAAGAGGAATTACCATTAAAGCCCAAAGTGTGACTCTTAATTTTCATGCTAAAGATGGGGAAACTTATCAGTTAAATTTTATTGATACACCGGGACATGTTGATTTTTCTTATGAAGTATCACGATCATTAGCTGCTTGTGAAGGGGCAATACTGGTTGTTGATGCAGCTCAAGGGGTTGAGGCTCAAAGTGTAGCAAATTGTTATACGGCTATTGAGTTAGGGCTTGAAGTGATGCCTGTTCTAAATAAAATCGATTTGCCTTCAGCTGATCCTGATAAAGTAATCGATGAAATTGAAAATATTATTGGTATACCCGCTGAGAATGCTTTACATGTGAGTGCAAAAACGGGCTTAGGTGTTGCGGATGTATTAGAGGAGATTGTGCACACTATTCCTGCACCTGTGGGAGATATAGATGCACCGCTAGAAGCACTAATTATCGATTCTTGGTTTGATAATTATTTAGGGGTTGTTTCGTTAGTTAAAATTGTAAATGGATGTTTACGGAAGAAGCAAAAAATAACCATTATGTCTACAGGTAATAGCTATATTGCTGAGCGTATCGGTATTTTTACGCCTAAACGAGTAGACACACAAGAATTAAAAACGGGCCAAGTTGGTTTTATAGTTGGAGCGATTAAAGATATTTTTGGTGCACCCGTTGGTGATACCATTACGCTGACTGATAAACCATGTGCTCAAGCGCTACCTGGTTTTCAAACCGTTCAGCCGCGTGTTTTTGCAGGGCTTTACCCGGTAAGTTCGGATGATTATGAGGATTTACGTGAATCGTTAAATAAGTTACGTTTAAATGATGCGGCATTACAGTTTGAACCTGAATCATCTCAAGCGCTAGGATTTGGTTTTCGTTGTGGCTTCCTTGGAATGCTACATATGGAAATCGTACAAGAACGTTTAGAGCGTGAATATGATGTTGGTTTAATTACGACCGCTCCTACGGTTGTCTATGAAGTAGAAACAAACCGCGGTGAAGTTTTAAAGGTTGATAATCCGGCTAATTTGCCTGATATCGGCTCAATAAAAATGATTAGAGAACCTATTATTCAAGCGAATATATTGGTTCCTCAGGATTACTTAGGTAGTGTCATTAGTTTGTGTATCGAGAAACGAGGAGTACAAACTAATATGCAATATATGGGGAGTCAGGTTTCCTTACATTATGAATTGCCTTTAAGTGAAGTGGTGTTGGATTTCTTTGACCGGCTTAAATCTGTTAGTCGGGGCTATGCATCGTTTGAATATGAATTTAAACGTTTTGAAGAAGCAGCATTGGTCAAATTAGATATATTGATTAATGGTGATAGAGTAGACGCATTATCTATTATTGTGCATAAAGACTTAAGTCAAACACGGGGGCGTGAACTCGTTGACAAAATGAAAGAGCTTATTCCTCGTCAAATGTATGAAGTTGCCATTCAAGCAGCGATAGGCGGTAAAATTATTTCTCGGTCTACAGTAAAGTCAATGGGTAAAAATGTAACAGCCAAGTGTTATGGTGGTGATATTTCCCGTAAGAAAAAATTATTAGAAAAACAAAAAGCCGGTAAAAAGCGTATGAAAAAAGTGGGTAGTATTGATATTCCACAAGAAGCTTTCTTAGCTGTTTTACAAGTCAACAAAGACTCATAAGGATAAAGTAGTCATGAATTTCGATTTTTCTTTTTTTCTGTTTTCAGCGTCATTAATAACTGGAGTTATTTGGGGCGGGTATATTTATTACCTTAAAAGCACAGATACACCTTATATTGAAGAAAATGAGCCTTTACTCGTTGAGTATGCGCGCTCTTTTTTTCCTGTTGTATTAATCGTTTTTTTACTGCGGTCTTTTATTGCAGAGCCATTTAGAATTCCTTCTGGGTCAATGATGCCGACTTTATTGATCGGTGACTTTATTTTAGTTAATAAATTTACTTATGGCATACGCATACCTGTCATTAATAAAAAAATTATTGATATTAATAAGCCACAACGTGGTGATGCAGTGGTCTTTAAGTATCCAAAAAATCCTTCCGTTGATTATATTAAGCGTCTTATTGGCTTGCCGGGCGATCAAATAAAGTATGTTGATAAAAAACTGTATGTTAATGGAAAGCCAGTTAAGCAAGTTTCACTTGGGCGCTATCAAGGTTTAGGGCAAGGTACAACAATGACAGGGGCTGAGCACTTAAGTGAGGATTTACTGGGGGTTGAGCATGATATTTTAATTAACCATCGTGCACCTAATATTGAAGGCACCTTTATTGTTCCTCAAGGGCACTATTTTATGATGGGAGATAATCGAGATAATAGTAATGATAGTCGTTACTGGGGAACCGTTCCTGAAGAGAACCTAGTAGGTAAAGCCTTTTTTATTTGGATGAATTGGGATTGGCAAAATACAGGGGTTGGGTTTAATCGTATTGGAACTGTCATTAAATAACTGAGGAAATACTGATGCAAAAAAGTCATAAAAAACAAAAAGGATTAACTTTAATTTCAACGATCTTTGTCTTAGGTCTTATTGCTGCTGTTACTTTATTAGTTTTGAAAATTGGCCCACTTTATATGGATCATAATAAAGTGGTACAGGCCTTACATAGTTTAAAGAATCGTCCAGAGATTGAGAATGCAAGTAAGCGCGAGGTTTGGAATGCACTAAACAAGCAATTTGGTATGAACTATGTGTACGATGTAAAAAAAGAACATGTGAAAGTGACTTCACGAGATGGTTACTTAAAAGTACAAATTGTTTACCATGTAAAACAGCCGCTTGTGTCTAACCTTAGTGCTTGGATTGATTTTGATGATTCTATTGAAGTAGGTTCTCGGTGATCAAAGCCCCTGAAATACTTTGTAAAAAACTGGGCTTAGAGTTTTCTCAGCCAGCATTGTTTACATTAGCATTAACTCATCGCAGTATCGGCTCTAAAAATAATGAGCGCCTAGAGTTTTTAGGTGATTCTATTCTAGGTTTTGTGATTGCAGAAGCACTTTATAATCGCTTTCCTCAAGCAAGTGAAGGTGAATTAAGTCGCTTGCGTGCCAATTTAGTTAATCAAACATCACTTGCGGAATTAGCACGAAAACATAATGTGGGTGATTATTTGATTTTAGGGGCAGGAGAACTAAAAAGTGGGGGTTATAGACGTGACTCTATCTTATCTGATGCCTTAGAAGCCATAATGGGCTCGATAATCAAAGATCAAGGCATGGAAAGCTGTAAACAATGGGTTTTAACGTTATTTACCGAACGTTTAGATGGTCTTAGTCTGGATAATTGGGAAAAAGACCCTAAAACTCGCTTACAAGAATATATGCAGGCTAGGCAAATCGAAATTCCTAGTTATAAGCTAATGAGCGAATCAGGCCTACCTCATGAGAAAACCTTTAAAGTTGAGTGTTCAGTTGATTTATTAAAGACTAAATTTATTGGTGAAGGCGCATCCAGGAAAAAAGCTGAGCAACACGCAGCTGAATTAACACTTAATAACATTGCTAAGGAATCTAAATGAATTGTGGGTATGTTGCCTTTATAGGTCAGCCGAATGTTGGGAAATCAACATTAATGAATCACTTACTTGGACAAAAGGTCAGTATTACATCACGAAAACCACAAACAACACGGCATCAAATTTTAGGTATTAATACCAATGATAAAGGCCAAGCTATTTATATGGATACCCCAGGTATGCATGAGAGTAGTAAAAAAGCTTTTAATCGCTACCTTAATAGAACAGCTGATACCACGTTATTGGGCGTTGATTTAGTAGTTTGGTTAATTGATGGTTTAGCTTGGCAAGACTATGATGAAGTTATCTTTGAAAAATTAAAAAAAGCAAATTTACCCGTTATCCTAGCAGTCAATAAAATTGACCGCGTAAAGGATAAAGAGAAGATTTTTGCTTTTTTTGCCGATGCACAACAAAAGTTTCCTTTTAAGGAAATTGTACCGATTTCAGCGCTCAAGCAGACTAATTTAGATTTGCTTGATAACCTCATTATGGATTTGTTACCTGAAGGGAATACTATTTACCCTGACGATCAAATAACAGACCGCCCTGAACGGTTTCTAGTTTCTGAAATTGTTAGGGAAAAATTAACTCGACGTTTAGGTGATGAGCTACCTTATGCACTCACTGTTGAGATTGAAAAATATGAAGAACTACCGCATGTCACTAAAATTTATGCATTAATTTGGGTTGAGCGAGAAACCCAAAAAAATATAGTGATTGGTAAGCAAGGTGAATTACTTAAAAGTATTGGCATGGAAGCAAGAAAGGATATAGAGCTTTTAATTGGCAATAAGGTTTATTTACAACTTTGGGTTAAGGTTAAGTCAGGTTGGTCAGATAATGAGCGCGCACTACAAAGCTTAGGGTTTAAAGAGTAGCATTTTAAATGACCTAGCTTCATCATGGCCTTAGATATACATGCCTGTTTTTTATTGCATCATAAACCGTATCAAGAAAGCAGTTTATTAATTGATGTTCTCACTCAAAACGAGGGGAAACTTTCATTAATTGCAAAAGGTGTGCGTCAACAAAAATCTACACAGTTAGGCTTGTTACGCCCCTTTCTACCTTTAAATATCAGTTATTCAGGACAGACTGGACTAAAGCTACTAAACCATGTTGAAGCAGGAAACTCAGAAGTTATCTTACCTGGTATCAATACTTACTGTGGCTTTTATCTAAATGAATTAATCAATAAATTTTTACCTGTTGGAGAGCCCTATCCTGACGTATTTTTAGCCTATTTTACCTGTTTACAGCAGTTAAAAAATAAGCACTCAATAGAAGCGCATTTGCGTTCTTTTGAAGTTAAATTTATGGAAGCACTAGGCTATCAGTTACAACTAGAATACGATTATGAGCATAGGCTTATAGATCCTTATCAAAATTATCGATACGATTTTGAGCGGGGTCCAGTAGTGGATGATAAAAGTAAAATAACGGGTTCAACATTGATCGCCATGCATCATGATAACTACACTAATCAGAGACAGTTAAGTGAAGCTAAGTGGCTTATGCGCCAAGTAATAGACTTTCACTTACAAGGTAAAGTATTAAACAGTCGTATTTTAATTTCAAAACTCATTAAAAAATCAACATGCAAGAGCAACTAATTTTATTAGGTGTAAATATTGACCATATTGCCACCTTAAGACAAGCCCGTGGCACAATCTATCCAGAACCATTACAAGCCGCTTTAATTGCAGAACAAGCTGGCGCAGATGGAATCACAGCACACTTACGTGAAGACCGGCGTCATATGCAAGATCGAGACATGTTTCTTTTAAAAGAAATGATACATACTCGGCTTAATTTCGAAATGGCAGTCACTGATGAAATGCTGACCATTGCTACCGAAGTTCAGCCTTATGCATGTTGTTTAGTTCCTGAAAAAAGAGAAGAGTTAACAACAGAAGGAGGCTTAGATGTAGCCTCTAGCCAAGATAAAATGCGTGAGGCATGTGCTAAATTAGCTGATTCTGATATTGAAGTATCCCTTTTTATTGATCCTGATGAGCAACAAATTGATGCTGCAGTTAATATAGGAGCACCGGTAATCGAACTCCATACAGGCCGTTACGCAGATGCAGTAAATAAACAACAGCGACAGCTTGAGCTTAAGCGCATACAAACAGCAGCAAGCTATGCGCACAGCGCAGGCTTACAAGTAAATGCAGGGCACGGTTTAAATATATATAATGTTGAGGAAATATGCCAAATACCTGAAATTGTTGAATTAAATATTGGTCATGCCATTATCTCTCAGGCTATTTTTTCTGGTTTGGATACAGCGGTACGTGATTTGAAAAAAATAATGCGTAGGGCTAGATAGGCTATTTAAATTATAAAATCAACGACAAATTATTTTAGCCCTCTCCGATTACTAGGTAAGTGGAGGTTCAAAAGAATCTGTAGCCCGTATGAAGCTTGCGTAATACGGGGTTTCGATG
>ENA-ORXI01000022-ORXI01000022.1-sediment-metagenome-genome-assembly--contig:-NODE-22-length-97612-cov-15.770534_pt1 | contig 97612 bp, 87 predicted proteins | sample MGYA00237861_ERZ511468 | MGnify/ENA primary metagenome ERZ511468 (study PRJEB26299, sample SAMN06266213) | sediment metagenome | isolation source: Hudson Canyon methane seep mesocosm | place: USA:Hudson...
GCAGCTTCTTACATCGGTGGTCAATTAGTTCCTCGTTCAGTAACACTTGAACTAGGTAAAACTTATGACTTCAAAGTTCTTCTAAAAGCACGTCGTCCAGGTGACTGGCACGTTCATACTATGATGAACGTTCAAGACGGTGGTCCAATTATTGGCCCAGGTAAATTCATCCGTATTACTGGTTCTATGAGTCAGTTCACAAACCCAGTTACAACATTGACAGGTAAAACTATCGATATTGAAACTTGGGGTCTAGGTGACATTTACTTCTACAGCTTCTTGTGGATCGGTATTGGTATCGCTTGGATGTGGTACTGGTGTAAATCTCCAGTATTCGTACCTCGTCTAATTGCTGTTCAAGCTGGCAAAGCAGATTCTATGATTTCTGATACTGACAAAAAAGTCACTATGGGATTCACTGCTGGTGTTTGTGCTTTAACTGCAATGCTAATGGCTTCAACTAACGACGCTTACCCAGTTACGATTCCTATCCAAGCTGGTTTAATGCGTGATATGGTTCCTCTGGAAATTCCTGAGCCTACTGTAGCTGTTAACGTTGATAATGCATCTTACCGTGTTCCAGGACGTTCTATGGAAATGACATTGACTATCACTAACAATGGCGATTCTGCTATTCGTTTAGGTGAGTTCAATACAGCTTCTGTACGTTTCCTAGACGCTGACGTTGCTGAAGACGAAGGTGTATACCCAGCTGATTTATTGGCTGAAAATGGTCTAAGCCAAAGCGATAACAGCGCAATCGCTCCAGGAGAAACAAGAACTATCTCTGTTTCTGCTAGTGATGCTGCTTGGGAAGTATATCGTCTTGCTGACTTGATCTACGATCCAGATAGCCGTTTTGCTGGTTTACTATTCTTCTACGACGAAGCTGGTAACACACAAATGGTTGGTATCGATGCACCATTAATCCCATCTTTCATCTAATCATGATTGCTCTATAAAGAACACCTTATAGAGTTTGGGATAAAAGAGACCCCCGGTACCGCAAGGTACTGGGGGTTTTTTTATGTCTATTACTTTTGCGCTAGTATCATTAAAGGTTAATAAGGGGCAGATAGTAAAAGAACGCGGCTGTATGAATGGCGCAGCTAGACAGGGTCTTTGTCACTGAAAAGATAACAATAGACGCTCAAGTTGGAGGCGAAGTATTTATCGAAACAGTATCAAAGCGAATGATCACAAAATAGCGGGTGAAATGAAATGATGGGTCAATGAGTTTTATACTGCACTGGGTTGATAGTTGTTCCTGTGACCCTAATCGGTTCACAGAACGTTTGTTAAAGAGTAAGCATAAGGATTCAATTCAAAAGCATAATTATTTAATTGAGTGGGTTAAATAAAAGATAATGATGATGAATGATTGATAAGGGCGTTTAAGGGAGCCGTAATGATGTTTTTAAAGCACCTCACATAGCGATAGATAGCGCCAAAAATAATTTGTTGATAATTATGACCACTCAAATGTTCACTCATGAAGTCTATTGAGCAGGCCTTATCAGCTCCCCATAGCGTAAATGGCGACGTGTAATATCTTATCAGTATGGTAAACCGTTAATAGTCTTAGGTCTTTGCCTTTGACGTCAAAAATCATAACAGCACGCGCGTATACCTGTTGTTCATAGGTTTAAGCTAGTCTGTACAGTTTATTAGTTGACAGAAGGTAGCAGAAAGCTAAGCGGGTTGTTTGGGTTGTTACGAGATCGTCGAGAAGAATTTCTAGGGGTTTCAATGTAAAAAATTACTTTGCAATCATCTCAGGTATTGGATACATCAAGAGGAGAAAGTTTATAACGCTTTGTCGCCTTTCATTTTTAAACTATAGGTATAGTCTGTTTAGGGAGAGCATTAGCCGATGGGAATTATAAGCTCGTAAGGGTTAAGAGCGGCATGAGGGGCGGGTAAATGTAGAGGTATTTTCATCTAGTGGGATAAAAAGATGGCATGGGCTTTAAGTGCCCAAGAAAAAGGGTAAAAAAAAACCCTCTAAAAGAGGGTTTTTTTCATTAAATCAGAATTAGCTTACATTCTGTTAGCAGAACCTGAATTTAATTGTTTACTGACTTCAGAGTTTAACTCTTCGTAACCGCCAGTTAAATGTTTAGTTTCATCTTTTTTCAACATGAAAACTAAAACTAAAATAAATACGATTGGCATTGCTAACCAAATTGAAAATCCACCTTGTTCTTCAGCCATGTTAAGCTCCTTATTTTTATAAATTAAATTATTTAAAGTAAATCTTTAAATTAATGTCTAGTATCTACTTAAAGAGTAACTGAAGTAGAGCTTGTAAGACGTTGTTGTGAACCATCAGGATCATCTAAGCAGCCAGTAAGACCAACAACCATAGCAACCATAGCTAGTGCAGTTAAGATTTTTTTCATGATAAACTCCTTTATAAAGAATTATTATTATTTTTACTGCGACAATTTGTCACAGGTTTATTTGAACACATTTTATTAGCAGTGTGCAAGAAAAAAATAAAGAATATTTAAATAAAATTATTTCCCAGCATCCAGTTGCTTACTAACTTCAGCGTCTAATTCTTCATAACCACCGGTTAAATGTTTTGTTTCATCTTGTTTTAGCAATATTACTAAGGTGATGGTAACAACAACTAGTGCAATTAACCATATAACCATGCTGTCGTCTTCTATTTGAGACATTTTGAACTCCTTGAAAATATTTTATAAATGAATGTTTAGTGGGATTGCGTCGAATTGTCGCATACACTATTGAACCATATTCAACTGTTTATATGCAAGTTCCACAAAATAAGGGCACTAAATATTTGGGGTAAATAAGTTAGGAAAGTTAGATTGGTATTTGTTGTCAATCCAACTGACAGAACCTATGGTTTTCCACTGACCATTTAGATTCTTGAATCTCAAGTCATACTCCCATTGTGACGGAGAACGTATCGGTTTAGAAAGAATTTTAAATTTGGCATTGTTTAATGATAGACCGACTTTAGTCCCCCAGAAAGCGGTGATTTTGAGTAGTGCCTTATTAAGGGTGGTTTCTTTGATATGCGGTGTTACTGCTCTGTTGGCCCACATTGAATGGACACGTCCCCAATTAGGAGAAAGAATACGTCCTTGTTCATTAATAAAGGGTAGCCAATGGTAGTTAGTATCATCCCCTAAATATTGAATAGCTAAAATACGGTTATAGCCTTGAAAATGATCATGAAGATAAAGCGCATGGGGGGTAATACCTAAAAAAGTATGACTTAAGACACAAATAATATTACTGGCATTGGTTAGGGGAGATAGCGTGGGGTTCTCATGTAAATTGAGACGATATAAGAAAGCATAATTGATGGTGCTATTCAGTTGTAGGAGGACAAGAAAGCATAGTGTTTTGGAAAATTTATAAATAAATTGAACAGGGTGATTGAGGTATTGATGGTGTAAAGCATCATATAGAACAGTAGGTGGTGAAATGGGGCGGTGGCTCTGTTTTTGGGGCCTGGTATTCAGTTGTTTTTTAATGATAAGCGGCCCGAGCCCAGGCGTAATAAGCGCTAAGCTGAGGGGTAACGTGTAACGCATGTGTAAGAAAATAGCGGCGTATGTCAGCTTGTCGGAACAAGGTCGCTGGTTGTTTAAGGTGTAAATAGATGGAGACTTGTTGTTAGTATCTTCTTTAAATTTAAGAGCCTTAAAAAAATCAAAATGTTGTAATAGGACTATTTGGCGAACTTGGTTGGGATTGTTCGGTTGAAAAAAAACAGTGAGTAATGGGGTGTTATAGCTTATTTTGTTTTTAAGTAGGCGCCACCAATGAGGAGGAACGACGAGCGCATAGAAAAAAAACATAATAAGGCCGAATGGATAAATGTTCAGGGACAGGGTGATCCCTAAATGTAATGAGGCGCCGACGATAAGAAAAAGGGGTTGAAAATTTCGGCGAAATATAAAAAAGGGAAAAGTAAATTGAAAAATAATGATCAGGTAACCTAAGCACTGTTGCAAGAGTTTATTATTAAGCAGCCATGAAAGATCAAGAGCCGAAATATAGTAGGGGTGACTGGAGGGGAGCCATGCACCTAAACCATTTAACCAATGTTCTGCCCACAGTTTGTGGATCGCTGAATCGGTATACAGAAAGCATAAGCAAAATATGACCGGTAAATAATAACAAAGAATAGATACGTCTTGTGTTTTCGGAAGATTAATCGTTAAGTTTCGTAGGCGATAGTATAGTAAATCAAGTGACCAGGCGCGGTTAATGGGGAGGAAAATAAGCAAAAAACCACAGGCGATCATAAACTGATCGAACCCGCCAGAAAACTCATGACGCATAGGCGTAAAATTAAGAAAAACGAGCCAGAGCAGGTAGTTACTGATGGTGGCAAATTGACAATAGCGGCCAACAATTAAACAAAGACCAATGAATGCCCAAAATATCAGAAATAGAGGAATAAGGGGATACGCATTATCAATAAAAGGGACGGGGTCAAAGATTAAATGACGGAAAAACAATAAGAAAATAACTTCCTGAAAAACTATGAGTCCATAAAGGCAGCGAAATATAGCAAGGCCTGTGGCAGGAACGGTGGTGTTAATGTTTTGTTTGATAAGCTTTGCAATAAATTGGCGCATGGTTTCAATTTACGGGGACGTTTAGGTGTTAAGAAGGATAACAAGAGTAAGTGTTATTGGGGATTGATCTAAATCAACGCCTGAAAAGAAGGTTGCAGGTTTGGGTTGGGGAAAAATATTAAGGGAGAAAAAAATAAACCGCTGAAGTTCAGTTAAGAACATTCAGCGGTTTATAATTTTAACTAATTAGACTTGAACGTAGTGTTCAGTCCATATAGATTAGCAATCTATATTAGTCTTCGTCGTCTGGATGAGGAGCAAACATCCATTTGTACCATACATAAATGATACCACCTAGTACAAGAAGACCAACCATACCAGCTGGTGTTTTTAACGTTTCCGTCATATCAAGAATAAATCCCATCGAGGATCCTCCAAATAAATAATTAATAAAATTTGCTTATGCTCAAAGCATAAAGAACTTCTGATGATATCAAATCAAATATAGTTAGGCAATGTTTAAATGCAGTAGTGGTATCGCAGGGGGGTATTAAAGTAGGCGATTGTGATAAAAAAATGGGTGAAAAGGCAATTGGCAGAGTTAATTTTAAAAGTTTATAATATAATGTTGAAGTAATCTTAAATTTAACACTAAAACAATATCAAAGGACTGATTGTTTATCTTTGCTAACCAAAAAAATAACGAGAGAGAGAATTATGATAGGTGGTTTATTAACAATTTATGTGGCGTGTTGGACATACCAAGCAGCCGTCCGTGCCGGAACTCCTGGTGTATTTAAATGGGTTGCAATTGCAGCAGGGTCTTTGTTTGCGGTTCAGTTTCTCTGGATCCAGATTGATGTGTTTTTGTTTTTAACTGAGAATGATGATACCGGCGTTGATCAAGCAGAATTAGCGGCGAAGCAAACTAAAGATGTATCTAACCGACTAATGTCAAGTTTTCGTGAGTTAGCAGCACCGCTAATGGGGTTTTTAGTTGCGGCAATTATTCGCGCCAAATTTGTATTGAAAGGAGGTCTAGGGCCTTCAACAATGTTTAGCTATATGAATATTTTCAAGGGTTCAGTCTCTTCTGAGAAAGCAGAAGTGGTTGTAACGGCTGAATCTGTAGATGCAGTGGACAGTTCATCTGAAGTTTCGGATGATAAAAGTAATACCGAACAAAAATAATCTGTACTGAAAAAGAAGTCTGAAATTAAAAAAGCCTAGGCCTAGCCTAGGCTTTTTTGTATATAAAGACTTACAGTTGTCAGCGAATTAAACGTTTAATTTAGAGGGATATGTAATCAACCGATGAATACACAATACGATTTATTAACCAATCAATTAGCCCAAAGGATTTTATTCCTAGATGGCGCTATGGGAACCATGATTCAGGAATATAAATTAAGTGAATCCGATTATCGAGGGGATCGATTCGCACAGTGGTCCTGTGATCTTCAAGGTAACAATGATCTTTTATCATTGACTCAGCCAGATATTATCAGGGCTATTCATCGGGCCTATTATGATGCCGGTTCAGATATTGTGGAAACTAATACGTTTAATGCGACAACGATTGCAATGGCCGATTATCAAATGGAGTCATTAGCGTATGAATTAAATAAAGTCTCCGCACAAATAGCACGACAAGTTGCAGATGAGTTTACCCGTGCAACCCCTAATAAACCACGCTTTGTTGCTGGTGTTCTAGGTCCAACGAACAGAACAGCCTCCATTTCTCCTGACGTAAATGATCCGGGCTATAGGAATGTTGATTTTGATACTCTTGTTGTCGCCTATACGGAAGCGATAACGGGTCTGATTGATGGCGGTGCAGATATTTTATTGGTTGAAACTATTTTTGATACGCTCAATGCAAAGGCGGCCCTTTTTGCTATTGATCAGTATTTTGAGAAGACTAATACGCGTTATCCCGTTATGATTTCTGGCACGATTACCGATGCCTCAGGGCGAACCTTGTCTGGGCAAACGGTGGAAGCTTTTTGGAATTCGGTTCGTCATATTGAACCGATATCAATTGGCTTTAATTGTGCCCTAGGTGCCGGCGAATTGCGCCAATATGTGGAAGAATTAAGTACGCTTGCTGAAACGAATGTTTCAGCACACCCCAATGCAGGATTACCAAATGAATTTGGTGAGTACGACGAATTGCCTGAGGCGATGGCCGTTGAATTAAATGATTGGGCTAAAAGTGGCTATATTAATATCATTGGGGGTTGTTGTGGAACGTCACCTGCGCATATTAAAGCTATTATCCAGGCGGTAGAAAAACACCCGCCTCGGAAATTACCAACGCTAGAGAAAAAATGTCGCCTTTCGGGTTTAGAGCCATTTACTATTGGCCCTGAGTCTTTGTTTGTTAATGTTGGTGAAAGGACTAACGTAACGGGGTCGGCGCGTTTTAAGCGATTAATCGTTGAAGAAGATTATGAGGCCGCATTAGACGTTGCCAGGCAGCAGGTGGTTAATGGTGCGCAGGTTATTGATATCAACATGGATGAGGGTATGTTGGAGTCAAAAGAAGCCATGGTCAGGTTTTTGCTATTAGTTGCCTCTGAGCCGGATATTTCAAGAGTTCCGGTGATGATTGATTCTTCTAAATGGGACATAATTGAAGCAGGACTCAAGTGTATTCAGGGTAAAGGAATTGTTAATTCTATTTCCCTTAAAGAGGGTGAAGAAATTTTCAAACAGCAAGCTCGGCTAGTTAAGCGTTATGGTGCTGCTGTGATTGTAATGGCTTTTGATGAGACGGGGCAGGCAGATACACAGGATCGAAAAGTTGAGATTTGTCGAAGGGCTTATAAAATTCTAACAGAAGACGTTGGGTTTCCTGCGGAAGATATTATTTTTGATCCCAATATTTTTGCTATTGCCACTGGAATTGACGAACATAATAATTATGGTGTGGATTTTATTGAAGCAACACGGGAAATAAAAGCGGCATTACCGCATGCATTAATTTCTGGTGGTGTTTCTAATGTGTCTTTTTCTTTCCGTGGCAATGAGCCGGTAAGAGAGGCAATACATGCTGTTTTTTTATATTACGCTGTTCAAGCAGGCATGGACATGGGGATTGTTAATGCAGGGCAATTAGCGGTTTATGATGATATTCCGAAAGCATTAAAAGAAGCGGTGGAGGAGGTTGTACTTAATCAGCATGCTGATGCGACGGAAAAATTATTGGCATTGGCTGAACAATTTGTAGGCGGCAGTAGTAGCGGTGTTAAGAAAGAGGATTTAAGTTGGCGAAATGAGCCGGTTAATAAACGAATTTCATATGCGTTGGTTAAAGGCATTACTGAGTATATTGAGGAAGATACCGAGGAGGCACGTCAAGGCTTTGACCTGTCGTTAAAAGTGATTGAAGGGCCATTAATGGATGGCATGAATGAGGTAGGGGATCTATTTGGTGCCGGAAAAATGTTTCTGCCTCAAGTGGTTAAGTCGGCAAGAGTCATGAAAAAAGCGGTAGCTTATTTATTGCCTTTTATGGAAAAAGAAAAGGCAGGTAAGGTTGAAAGCAACGGTAAAATATTAATGGCGACAGTTAAGGGCGATGTTCATGATATTGGTAAGAATATTGTCGGTGTGGTTTTGCAGTGTAATAGCTATGAAGTAATTGACTTGGGCGTCATGGTGCCAGCCAGTACTATTTTGCAACGGGCAAAAGAGGAAAATGTCGATATTATTGGGCTAAGTGGGTTGATCACACCCTCGTTGGATGAAATGGTTCATGTTGCCAAAGAAATGGAACGTCTGGAATTTGATATTCCGATAATGATCGGTGGGGCAACGACGTCACGTGCGCATACGGCTGTTAAGATTGAGCATAATTATCATGGTCCTAGTGTTTATGTGGCTGATGCATCAAGAGCCGTAGGGGTGGCTAATAAGTTATTAAGTCAGGATAAAAAAGAGGCTTTTGTGAACGCTACTCAGGCTGAATATCAACAAGTTCGGGAGCGTCATAAGGGGCGAAAAGCAAAAAGTACCTTACTGACTTTGGCGGAGGCGCGAGCTAATAAATTTGAGCTTACCAATAGTCAATCATGTCGGCCATCATTTTTAGGCACCAAAGTTATAGATAATGTACCGTTAGAAACGTTGTCTGGTTTTATAGATTGGTCTCCGTTTTTCCAGACATGGGAGTTAGCGGGGAGCTATCCAGCAATTTTAGAGGACAGTGTCGTCGGTGAGCATGCGAAGGCTCTATTTCAAGATGCCTCAGTGATGTTGGAATCAATTATTGCTGAAAATTGGTTATCTGCAAAAGGAGTTTTCGGTTTTTACCCCGCAAATAGTCAAGGCGATGATGTTGTGATTTATGACGATGAACAACGGTCTTCCATACGTGAAACATTATGTCATCTGCGTCAACAGAACAGTAAGGTTCCGGGTAAAGCTAACTATTGTTTAGCGGACTTTTTGGAGCCTAGTGAGGCAGGGCGTCAGGATTATATTGGGGCATTTGCAGTGACTGCGGGTATAGGTATAGAAGCGAAATTAGCCGAGTTTGAAAGACAGCACGATGATTATAGTGCGATTATGCTCAAGGCCTTAGCGGATCGATTGGCAGAAGCTTTTGCAGAATATATGCATCAACAGGTGCGAGTAAATTATTGGGGCTATAGCCGTCATGAGACGCTCGATAATCAAGCGCTGATTAAGGAGTCTTATGAGGGTATTCGGCCAGCGCCAGGGTATCCTGCTTGTCCGGATCATACTGAAAAAGATAAGCTTTTTAGTTTGTTGTCAGCCACAGAACATACCGGGATTGAATTAACTGAAAGTTATGCGATGTATCCTACGGCAGCTGTGAGTGGTTGGTATTTAGCGCATACTGATGCGCGGTTTTTTAATGTAGGTAAAATAACGACGGATCAGTTAACTGATTACGCGCAGAGAAAAGGCTGGTCAATGGAAGAAGCGAGGCGTTGGCTAGCACCGAATCTACAGGACTAAAGAGGTGATAAATTCGAGACTGGTTTTATTGGGAACTGAAGGTTGTCATTTATGTGAGCAGGCTGAGAAGTTGGTTTTATGGGTTATGGCACAATTTCCAACAGAACTCGTATTGAACAAAATTGACATAGTCGATGAGACCGAGTATTTAGCGGCTTATGAATTGATTATTCCGGTGTTATGTCACGTTGAATCAGGACAAGAGTTACATTGGCCTTTTACTGAACAACAAGTGCAGTTGTTTGTTGCAGAAATATTGGATTGAAATGGATCTAAAATAGAGTGAGTGAGCGTTTTTTCAAAAAAAGGGTGTGAAATTAAGGGTGTACCGAAAGACACGGGGTGTCTTCCGGTACAGATTAGTTAAAGAAGCTTTTCGTTATCAGGATCTGTTTTTGAAGTCAGGGATTCAAAGCACCCTAAAACGCTGTCACTAAAGTTTCTGTGGGCATCCGCTAATGCTTGCGCAGAACCAAATATTTCTCTAAGTTCATTCAATTCATTTTTAGGGTCGTTTTTCGGACTGCCTTCTGCTTGATTGGACAGTGTGCTCAGGTTTAATTTGAATTGAATGAGTCGGGTATAGGCCAAATAGATTGGAGCACGTCTAGGGTCCCAAGAAAAAAAGCCAATCATATTTTTTCCGCTGGTATCAACAACACAACTGGTGATTTCTTCAGGGTCGAGCTTATAATCAATCAGGTCTTGATCGGTTTTCATCAATTTAAGAACGTGTTCTTGGTATTGGCTTTTTTCATCAGTACAGCCGGTAAGTAGTAATGCGCAAAAAAGCATGAGAGCCAGTTGTTTCATAAGTATTTGTTAAATAATAGTTAGCAATAACGGCTGATTATACGTTAATTCATAGACCATTTTTAATGACTTATTCATTTTGGCTCTTAAGGCGTTATTTTTACAAAATTAGTGTGTGTTTGTGAGGTGAATGTCTTGCATGGCAGTTTCAACCCAGGTTTCGGCTTCGTAGTTTAATTCAATGGCTTTTCTACCTTCACTGGCGATAACAGGGCCTATACGAACAGTAATGGTCCCGGGATATTTTAAGAAACTATAGCGGGGCCAGAATTCTCCAGCGTTGTGGGCGACAGGTATAATAGGGTATTGGCTTTTTTCAGCAAGTAAACAGCCGCCTAGATTGAATTTTGTGGCTACGCCCGGTTTTGTTCGGGTCCCTTCTGGGAAAATAAGAACCCATAACCCTTCATTAAGTCTTGCTTTACCGTCGCGTATTAACTTTTTTAATGCAGCAAGTTGGTTTTGACGGTTCAACGCAATGGGTTTTAATGTTGCCGCAGCCCAGCCCCAAATAGGTAGCCAAAGTAATTCCCTTTTTAAGACGGTGACTTGAGGGGGGAAGATGGCATATAAGGCTATGGTTTCCCAAGCTGACTGATGTTTGCACAAAATAATTGCATTTTGATTTTTAAGGATGTTTTCCAGGCCTTCGATACGGTAATCTAATTGGCAGATTAATTTGGTTAACCATAAGACAGTGGTTGCCCAAAAATGGGCTAACTTATAGCGTACGCTAAAGGGAAAGATTGTTAGTGCCAGTATAATTACGCCCATGGAAAGAGTCAGGCAGATAACGCAAAAAAACAGCAAGGCTGAGCGTATATAAAGTAGGGTTTTATTGCCTTGAAATGATGAATTGGGCGCAGTCATAGAGATTATTAAAAAAGTTAATCGTAAGGTTAGGGTTGTTGGTTAACGTCTTTTGTCCTTTTCCAGTTTTCACTAAAAGGGGGGTGGCGCCAACAGCTTGGGCGGCTTTAATATCACTGAGTTTGTCACCAATAAAAAAGGTTTCTGTTAACTGAAAATTATAATCTTCACTGCACTGTTTTAATAGTCCTGGTTTAGGTTTTCGGCAGGTACAGTGGTCCTCGGGCTGGTGTGGGCAGTAATAAATAGCTTCTATTTTACCGCCTTTCTGCTTGACCATAGTATGCATTTTATCGTGCATGGCTTGGAGTGTTGTGGTGTTGAAATAGCCACGTGCCAGACCTGACTGGTTGGTGATCACAATAACGTTGTAGCCGTGCGAATTGAGTAAGGCAATAGCCTCAAGGCTTTGCGCTATCGGAAGCCATTCTTCAGCTGATTTAATGTAATGATCTGAGTCGTGGTTAATGACACCGTCACGGTCTAATAAAATAAATTTATGGGCAGACACTATTGTAATTTTGAAATATCAGCAATTTTCAGGAACAAGTTTTCAACTTTATGCAATAAGGCTAATCGACTCGCACGTAAGGTCAGATCATCACAATTAACCATGATGTGTTCAAAAAACAAATCAACGTCCTCTTTAAGTTGAGCCAGACGATTTAATGCGCCGGTATAATTACTCGCCGCAATGAAAGGTTGAATATCTTCTTCTGCAGAGCGTGTAGCGGCAAGTAAGGTGAGTTCTTGTTCTTCAACAAGATTGTCAACAGTAGAATGAGATGACGATTCACCTTTTCGTAAGATATTTTTGATGCGTTTATTGGCTTCAGATAGGCTGTTAGACTCAGGCAGTTTGCGGAAGTCTCGAACAGCTTGTAGTCTTAAATAAAAATCCAGTAGGTTCCCTGATGAAACAGCCATGACTGATTCAAATTGGTCAATGGTAAAGCCTTGCTCAAGCGTGTAGCCTTTGAGTCGCTCATTGACGAAGGTGGTTATTTTTTGTTCGGTGAGAGTGCGGTCAAAGTCATGGTTAAATTGGCTAAGACTGAAGCTAATTAATTCAGTGATGTTAATGTCTAGACGTTTCTCAATAATAATACGAATGATTCCGAGTGTTGCACGCCGTAATGCATAAGGGTCTTTGTCACCGCTAGGAATAAGGCCGGCACTAAAAATACCCACGAGCGTGTCGGTTTTGTCGGCAAGAGCGAGTATCTGTCCGGTTGGGCTTTCAGGTGTGGGGCCACCGGATTGTTTGGGGTAGTATTGTTCCTCAAGTGCTTGAGCGACTTCAGTGGGCTCGTTATCTGCTAAGGCGTAATAACGCCCCATGATACCTTGAAGACTTGGAAATTCACCCACCATTTCGGTGATTAGGTCTGTTTTAGCTAACAGTGCAGCGCGTAAGCTGTGCTCAGGAGCAATAGCTAGCTTTGTTGATAAATGCGTAGTTAGCGCTTCCAGTCGCCGCGTTTTATCAAGTAAGGTGCCGAGTGTTTTTTGAAAAATAATAGTAGCCAGTTGTGGGGTACGTTCTGATAGCTTTAAATGACGGTCTTGTTTCCAGAAAAATTCGGCATCACCTAAGCGTGGAAGAATAACTCTTTCGTTACCCTCTTTAATAGATTGAGGGTGGGTGCTTTCAATGTTACTGAAAGTAATAAAGTGGGGTAATAATTTCCCATTATTATCGGTCACAGCAAAATATTTTTGATTCACTTGCATTGTGGTAATCAATACTTCAGCAGGTAGCGCAAGAAAACGTGAATCAAAATCCCCCGTGACAGGGACGGGCCACTCATTAAGGGCGGTAACTTCTTCAAGGAGGGATGGGTTGATAACCGCTGTGCCACCTACTTTTTTAGCGGCTTTCAGGGTGGCGTTATAGATAATTTGCTTGCGTTGTTCAAAATTGGCGATAACGTAACCGTCTTCAAGTAAGCACTGCTGATAGTCTGAAGGATGGTTTATAAAAATAGCTTTTGGTGCGTGAAAGCGGTGACCAAAAGTATGTTGGCCGGTTTTAACACCTAAAATTTCACAGTTTAAGGGTTCTGTGCCGAAGAGTAAGACGGCCCAATGAACAGGGCGTACAAATTCAGTGGCAGAATCACCCCAACGCATGCGTTTGGCAATAGGTAGTTTTTTAAGGCTGTGAGTGATAAATTCCGGGATTAAAAGACTGGCGGATTGTCCCTTGGCTTCGTGATTAAAAGACAGCCATTCACCCTTGTCTGTTTTTAAACGGGATAATTGATCAACCGTTGTTCCGCAACCTGAAGCAAAGCCCAGTGCCGCTCGACTTGGATTGCCGTCAGAATCAAAGGCAGCCTTAATAGCGGGTCCGCGTTTTTCAGTTGTTTTGTCAGGCTGTTGAACAAGAACGTCTTCAATTAAAACCGCTAGCCGACGGGGGGTTGAAAAAATGCTGGTTTGACCGAAAGTTAATTCAGCATCTGATAACGATTGCGTTATGTTAGCTAATAAAGCATTGCTCAATGTTAATAAGGTTTTAGGGGGCAACTCTTCTGTGCCGAGTTCAAAAAGTAGGGGTCTGGTATCAGTCATTTTGAGTCTTCTTATTGTTAAGCATTGGAAAGCCTAATGCTTCTCTTCCTTGGTAATAGTTTTCGGCAACGGCCTTTGACATCTCTCTGACACGTAGAATATAGCGTTGACGCTCGGTTACGGAGATTGCATGACGTGCATCTAAGAGATTGAAAACATGGGATGCTTTCAGGATCATTTCATAAGCCGGTAAGGAGAGTTTCTGGTCAATGAGTTTTTTGCATTCCTGTTCGTAGTTATCAAAACTGGAGAAGAGAAAGTCAGTGTTGGCGTGGGTGAAATTAAAGTGAGACATTTCAACTTCATTTTGGTGGAAAATATCGCCGTAGCTGACGCGGCCCTGGCTATTTGTGTTCCAAGTCAAATCGTAAACGCTTTGTACATTTTGCAAGTACATTGCAATGCGTTCAAGACCATAAGTGATTTCACCGGTTACCGGTCGACAATCTAGGCTGCCGACTTGTTGGAAATAGGTAAACTGGGTGACTTCCATGCCGTTAAGCCAGACTTCCCAGCCTAAACCCCATGCACCCAACGTTGGGGACTCCCAGTTGTCTTCGACAAAACGAATATCGTGTTCAAGTAAGTCGAGACCTAAGTAACGCAAAGAATCTAAATAGAGTTCCTGAATATTATCAGGCGAGGGTTTTAGGACGACCTGGAATTGATAATAATGTTGCAATCGGTTGGGGTTCTCTCCAAAGCGACCATCAGTTGGACGACGTGACGGTTGTGCATAGGCTGAACGCCAAGGCTCAGGACCAATGGCGCGAAGAAAGGTTCCGGGATGAAAGGTACCGGCACCAACTTCCATATCGAGAGGCTGTAAAATGGTGCAGTCGTGTTCAGACCAAAAGGATTGCAGAGCAAGAATTAAGTCTTGAAATGTCGTGGGCTTTTTGTAGTTACTTGGCACGGTTTTTAAGGCGATAAAAAAAATGACAATTATAACTTAAATTTATGGTGAACGTTGTTTGTTGAGGTGTTGAGTGGCTATATACACAGGATCATGTCGAATGAAAGGTTGGTTTTGAATGTAAAAACAGAATGAATAGTGTTGTCAGTAGAAGCTGTGCGATTGCTCCGTTCGTTAGCTTTATGGGGAATAGTTAACGTATAATGTTCGTTTTTAAGAATAAATAAAGTAATGAAAAAACAGAAGAAAGCCGTTTCTCTTATCTCAGGAGGTCTTGATTCCATGTTAGCGACCAAAGCAATTATGGAACAAGGGGTTCACGTAGAAGGGATCAACTTTTTCACGGGTTTTTGTGTGGAGGGTCATACCCATGCTATTCGTAAAAAAGATAAAGCCAAGCCTAAGCGAAATAATTCATTATGGGTTGCTGAGCAACTGGGGATAAAACTGCACATTATTGATGTTATTGAGGAGTATAAGAATGTGTTGATAAATCCACAGCATGGGTATGGTGCCAACTTGAACCCGTGTTTGGATTGTAAGGTTTTTATGGTGCAAAAGGCTCAGCAGTGGATAGAAGAGAATGATTTTGATTTTATCATTACCGGTGAGGTGATCGGGCAGCGACCGATGTCTCAACGAAAAGATACGATGCCGGTCATCGCCAGAGAGTCAGGTGCCAATGAGCGTTTGTTAAGGCCATTGTGTGCAAAAAATCTACCTGAAACCCTGCCCGAGAAAGAAGGTTGGGTTAACCGAGAAGAGTTATATGATTTCAGCGGTCGAACACGAAAACCCCAAATGGCTTTGGCAGAACAATTTGGTTTTACTGAATACGCACAGCCCGCTGGTGGGTGTTGTTTTTTAACGGATAAAAGCTATTCTGACAAGTTGGTAGATTTATGGACCGCAAGAGGTAAGAAAGAGTATGAGTTAGATGACGTTATGTTGTTGAAGGTGGGACGTCATCTGCGACCGAAGGCTCATTTTAAGATGATTATTGCTCGAGAAGAAGGCGAGAATAATTTTTTACAGGGCTATAAAAATATGTTTCAAACGATGACAACGGTTAGTCATCCAGGCCCACTGGTACTAATTGACGGTACCCTTTCTGAGCAGGATTGTTGGTTGGCTGCTCAGATAACGGCTCGTTATAGTCAGGGACGGGAGGCTGAACAAGTAGAGGTTAAAATGACACAGCAAGGGGAAGAAAAGTCATTTTTGGTTACGCCGTTGTCAAGTGAGGAAATACCTAAAGAATGGCATGTATGAATAAGCAATTTTTAGATGCTCGACGTTTACTTTGCCCTATGCCAGTCATACGGGTGCAAGATAAAATTAAAACGATGGCTCTGGGGGATCAATTAGAAGTAGTTTGTACGGATCCTGGTGTCATGCAAGATATTCCGGCTTGGTGCCGTATTAATGGGCATCAGATTCTATCAGCAAATAATAATGCCGGTGAGTTCACGATTAATATTATCGTGGGTGACTAAAATATAATGATGACAGAGCATAACGATGTTCAGCTGAAGTCTCACGCAACGCTGGTTGCCGCGCTAGTTAATATTTTTTTAGCTGTTGTGAAAGTATCTGCAGGTGTACTGGGGCAATCGTCTGCATTGATTGCCGATGGTATTCATTCTCTCGCTGATTTACTGAGTGATGCTGTTGTCTTGGTCGCTATTAAGCTAGGAAGTAAGCAACCTGATCAAGATCACCCCTATGGGCATGCCCGATTTGAAACCTTAGCAACAGTAGTTCTAGGTTGTGGGTTAATCGTTGTTGCTGCAGGGATATCTTGGGATGCTGTGAGTCGTATTTTAGGCGATGGTAGATTGCTCATTCCCGATCAATTAACGTTGTATATTGCGGGAATATCGATTTTTTGTAATGAGTGGTTATTCCATTTCACGAAAAAGGTTGCCCAAAAAACCCGTTCTAAATTGTTGTTGGCCAATGCTTGGCATCATCGTAGTGATGCTATTTCGTCCGTTATAGTTTTGATAGGCATTGCGGCCATGCTTTTGGGTTACGGTTATGCCGATGCGATTGCCGCTGTCTTAGTGAGTTTAATGATTGCTAAGATTGGTGTGTCACTCATCATGGAGAGCTTAAAAGAGTTAGTGGATACGGCTATTTCAGATGATGAGCTTGATGCTTTGCGCCAAGCTATTTCAGTTGTTGATGGGGTTATTAATATTCATTTGATACGGACTCGGCGTATGGGCGAAGATATTTATGTCGATCTCCATATTCAGGTTGATTCGTATATCAGTGTTTCAGAGGGTCATATGATTGCCGATACGGTGCGTAATCAATTGTTAGTACAATTTGACAATATCGCTGATGTCTTGGTGCATACTGATCCTGAAGATGATGAGCAAAAAGAGTCGATTGATGATTGGTTACCATCAAGAAAAGAATTGATCAATGGTATTCGAGATTGTCTGGGGGATTACTACAGCCTAGTGGATGATATTAAAATTCATTATCTTAATGGTGCGGTAGAACTGGAAGTCATATTTTCATTGTCGCCCCTTGAACATGATTTGGTCGTTGATAATTGTAAAAAACACTGCGAAAAGATAACCCAAGAAATAGCGTCGGTTCGGGGAATACGAATTCTTTTTTTTCGATAGAAAATAATAAATATAATGGGATGTGAGTCATGGCAGTAGGGGTTCCAAAATTTCCAGTTATGCGTGCTGTAGATGGTGTGTTACTGGGTACTTATTGTGCGCAAATAAAACAATGTGTACGCGATGACTTATTGGTTGTTGCGATGGATCCAGAATCTACGTGTAGTGCGGTTTTTACGCAGAATGCCTTTTGTGCAGCTCCTGTGGTATTGGCTAAACAGAATTTGAGAAAAGAGCCGCGTTGGTTAGTTATTAATTCCGGTAATGCGAATGCGGGTACCGGGGCTAAAGGTCTTCAAGATGCGCAATCAGTATGTTTGACCTTATCACAGATAACGGGAGGGCGTATGGAGCAGGTTTTGCCCTTTTCGACAGGCGTTATTGGCGAATCGTTACCGGTTGAAAAAATAACTCAAGCTTTGCCTAAAGCGATTGACAATTTATCAGAAGATAATTGGGCGCAGGCTGCCGAGGCAATAATGACCACGGATACTTTTCCTAAAGGTGTCTCGAAAGTAGTGTCATTGGATGAGGGGAGTATTACCATAACCGGTATTTCTAAAGGGGCGGGAATGATACAGCCTAATATGGCAACCATGCTATCTTTTGTGGCTACCGACGCTAAGATTGAAGATGGATTGCTGCAACGGTGTTTACAACATGCTGTTGAACAGTCATTTAATCGTATTACTGTCGATGGAGATACTTCAACTAATGATGCTTGTGTGTTAATGGCAAGCGGTCACTCAGATGTGCCTGAATTGCTTGAAGGAAGTCAGTCTTATCAGTATTTTTGTGCTGTTGTTAATGACGTTTTTTCTGAGTTGGCTGAAGCTATTGTTAGGGACGGTGAGGGCGCGACAAAATTAATATCAATTGTTATTAGTCAGGCGAAGAATGATCAGGAAGCTGTTCAGGTGGGTAAAACAATTGCACATTCACCTTTGGTTAAGACAGCCTTTTTTGCAAGTGACCCGAATTGGGGACGAATATTGGCAGCAGTCGGTCGAGCAGGTATTGAGGACTTTGCATTAGACAAGGTTTCTATTTTTCTAGGTGAGATTTGTATTGTGAACGCAGGCACTAAAGATAGTCAATACACTGAAGCGGCAGGTCAGGAAGTGATGGACGCTGAAGAAATAACAATTACAGTGCGTTTAGGCCGAGGGGTTGCGCAACAAACAATCAAGACCTGTGATTTATCTTATGATTATGTTCGTATTAATGCGGAATACCGGACATAAATGTGTCTGATGATACCTTGCAGGTGGCCGTGGGTGTTGTCACGAATGCGCGCGGTGAAGTGCTTATTGCCTATCGGCCCAAGTCAGTGCATCAAGGTGACCGCTGGGAGTTTCCTGGAGGTAAGTTGGAACGGGGAGAAACCGCTGAGGGCGCCCTAATTCGGGAACTTAAAGAAGAGTTAGGGTTGAGCGTCAAAGGTGCAAGGCCATTGATTGCTATCAATCATCAATATTCTGATTTACGGGTAAAGTTGTGGGTCTGGAAAGTTGATGCGTTTATGGGGCCTGTTTGCTCTAATGAAGGTCAAGTTATTCGTTGGGTGCCTGTTGAGGCTTTAAAGCATTATGCCTTTCCTGCAGCTAATAACGCTATTGTTAATGCCATCCAATTGCCGAGTCACTATCCGATAGTCGGTGATGACAGTCTAGTTTCACTTCAAAGAACACTGCCTCATTTAGTTGAGAACAACGTTAAATTGATTCAGTTGCGAACAAAATTAGTGGCCGCAACTGATTTGCAAGAGTTACTTGAATACGCAACGTTTTTTTGTAAGAAGAATCAGGTGATATTAATGGTGAACTCTGCTCTTCGGGTCGGTGATTTTCCAATAGCTAATTTACATTTAACCAGTAAGGATTTAATGGCACTTGATCAACGCCCTGAGGTTGAGGGTTGGGTGGGAGCCTCTTGTCACAACCGTGCTGAATTGCAACAGGCAGAAGCGATCGGTGTAGATTTTGTGGTTTTAGCTCCGGTAAAAAGCACTGCTACTCACCCTGAAGCTAAACCACTGGGTTGGTTGTATTTTCAGGAATTAGTTGCACAAGTAAATATACCTGTTTATGCATTGGGTGGAATGATGGACTCCGATTTGACATCAGTCTATGAATGCGGAGGACAAGGGGTAGCAGGAATTCGTGCTTTTTTAGTGTAGAGAGTATTTTTTTGTGGGGCGGTATTTATAATAAACAACGCGTAATTTCAAAAGGAATATCCGCTTGTGTTTGAGTCGGTCGTCCGCCATCTTTAGAAGGTATCATGAAGCGAATTGAGAAACGATGCTTGCCACCACTGATTTCAGCATAACAGGGGATGGTTCTATCGACACGTATTTGGATGAGCTGGTAGGAAGAGGATTGGCTTAGGTTATTTTGATAAAAGCCCATTTTTGCAATCTCTTGAGAAGGCGTGCTGCTTTGGCGAATAAATTTTAGTACGAGATCGATAGCATGGCGAATGTCAGAAAATGACTCAGACCATTTATTAAGGTCATTGCGTTGCTGGTCTGGGCTTTGTTCTAACCAATAATGAAATCCAGGGAGATCAAAAGAGCAACTGCCACCTGGAATAGAGGTTCGTTGGGTAACGGATTTTAAAAGTTCGTTACCCTCAATAATAGCGATCCCTATTTTCCCGTTACATTGGTAGAGCGATTGGCTGACGGTTTGTAGTTCTTGTAAGATAGATTCTAGTTTGGAATCATCAACATCTTCATTCTTAGAGATCATTGTTAAGATTGAGGTGTGACGCTCTAATTCTTTTAAAATCGCGGATTTAATATCGTTTCGTGCAAATAAAGTAATAATTGAATGAAGCCCATCAATTGCAGCACGTCGATCCCAAACAGTTGTACCCTGTAAGCAATGGTCAAATTGTTGAAAAAGGTGTTCCAGACGCATAAAGAGTCGAATGCGTTCTTTGAGCGGAAATTCGTAGGATAGGAATGTATTCACGGACTATTGATCAGTTAAGGGGTTGCATAGTGATTGATAGAAATTGTGCAGTTTTTTGACGGCTTCTGCAAGTTCTTGAGTGCTACCATTATTGGTAATTATATCATTAGCCTCTGATAACCGGGATTCTGGTGAGGCTTGGCAATCGATAATTTTTTTAATTTGAGGTATTGATAGGTTGTTTCTTTTTTGAACGCGGTTAATCTGGAGTGCTTCTGGGCAGTCAATGACAAGCGTTCTATCAACCCAGTTAAATAAGTTTTTCTCGACGAGTAACGGGATGCACAGTACCGCGTAGTCACTTTTTAATTGTAGTAGTTGCGCCAGTATTTCGTTGCGAATGAGGGGGTGAAGAATATTTTCTAAACGTTGTTTTTGAGTAGGGTTTGAGAAGATTAGTTCGCGTAGTTCGGCTCGTAGTAAGTGCCCTTGGCTATCGATACAGGAATTAAAATGTACGGCTATTTGTTGTAGGGCAGGTTGTCCGCGTTGTGTGAGTTGATGGGCTATTTCATCGGCATCAATAACAGGAACGCCTAGTGACTCAAAATGATTTGCGGCCGTGCTTTTACCACTACCAATGCCACCAGTGAGTCCAATTTTTAGCATAATTAATTATTTGAATGGCCGTTATAATCAAAAAATAAATTTTAAATGACATTATAACGTTTAGGAAACTTAATCAGGATAAAAATTAGGGCTGTCCGGAGCGCTGATTTGGCGTTTAAATGACGGATCCTAACTTAAAAATAGGGAGATACATCGCAACCACTAGGCTGCCAACCAATCCGCCTAGAATAACCATGATTAAAGGTTCGAGTAAGTCACTTAGGTTATCAACAGCATTATCAATTTCTTCTTCATAAAAATCAGCTACTTTGCTAAGCATTTTGTCCATAGAACCTGATTCTTCACCAATAGCAACCATTTGAATAATAAGAAAAGGGAAAACTCCAGTCTGTTGCATACTGAGTTGTAGTTGTTGCCCCGTTGACACTTTATCGCGAATAACAAGGACCTGTTGGCAATAGACATGATTGCCGGTTGCACCAGAAACAGAGGTTAGAGCATCTACTAAGGGAACGCCGGCTGTTGACATTGTTGATAGCGTCCGGGCAAAGCGAGCGATAGCCGCTTTACGGAGAATGGGGCCAATCACCGGAATATGCAAGTACATGCGATCAAGGGTATGACGAAAACGAGCCGAGCGCTTATGATAAAAGCGTAAAGTCATTATGATTACTGACAAGACACTTAATACAAGCCACCAATAGGCTTGTAACCATTGGGATAGGTCAATAACTAAACGGGTAAACAGTGGTAGATCGGCGCCAAAGTCTTGGAAAAGCTCTTCAAAGACAGGAACTACGAAAAGCAGTAGTATTGCGGTGACTAAGGCCGCGACAACCAGTACGGCGATTGGATAAGTCAGTGCTTTTTTTATTTTTGCTTTGAGTGACTCGGTTTTTTCTTTGTATGTTGCAATTTTATCGAGTAAGGTTTCTAAAACACCGGCTTGTTCACCAGCTGCCACTAGACTACAGAAGAGGTCATCAAAATAGTCGGGTCTTTTTTCGAGTGCTTCGGTAAACGATAAGCCGTTTTCAATGTCTTGTTTGATATCAAGTAGTAATGCTTTCATACTTTCATTGTCATGGCCTTTGCCTGTAATTTCAAAGGCTTGCACTAATGGAACACCAGCTTCCAACATAGTCGCTAATTGCCGACTTAAAATAGCAATATCTTTGCTGGTTATTTTTTTCTTTCGTGCGGTTAGTAGGGGTTTGGGTTTAATCTTTATATTGATGATTCGTGTGCCTTGGCGACGAAGTTCTGTCTGTGCACTGATTAAATTTGGGCTGCTAATAGTGCCTTTAGTGGGAAGGCCTGTTGTAGTGTCAATGCCGCGCCAAATATATTCACTCGGTGTATTGTTTTTAGCCATTGGGTTAACCTCTTGTGACCCTGTTAACTTCTTCGAGACTGGTGATGCCGGTGCCGACTTTTACCAGGGCTGATTGTCTTAAATTTAAAATATTTTCTGATTGGCATTGTGCTTCCAGTTGACTGGAATCGCAGTTGTTTAAAATAAGTTTCTGCATGCTATGACTGATAGGCATTACTTGATAGATGCCTATTCGGCCGATATAACCGTGATTGCAATGTTTACAGCCTTGAGCACTAAAGAGTGTTAGTTCTTTAAGTGAGTCTTGAGTAAACCCGGTATCCAGTAAGATTTGATCAGGCAGCGTCTCAGGGTTTTTGCAGTGTTCACATAATTTACGGAGTAGTCGTTGAGCAACAATTAATTGTATTGATGAAATAATATTGTAGGGAGGAATCCCCATTTGAATGAGGCGGTTCAGTGTTTGCGGGGCATCATTGGTGTGTAAGGTCGAAAGGACTAAATGGCCCGTTTGTGCTGCCTTGACTGATATTTCAGCGGTTTCTTGGTCTCTGATTTCACCGACCATAATGACATCGGGGTCCTGCCTTAGGAATGCGCGTAGTGCGGTAGAAAAGTCAATGCCAGCTTTAGGGTTCATGTTGACCTGATTAATGCCTGGTAACGTTATTTCAACAGGATCTTCGGCTGTTGATATATTGAGCTGCGGTGAATTGAGGATATTAAGTGCCGTATACAATGTGACTGTTTTCCCGCTACCTGTTGGGCCAGTAATCAGGATTAAACCATAGGGTTGATTGATCGCATGAATGAAGTGTTTCATTTGTTCTTTTTCGAAACCGAGCGCTTCAATACCTAATTTAGCACTACTGGGATCTAAGATTCTAAGCACTACTTTCTCACCGTATAAAGTAGGGCATGTATTGACACGGAAGTCGATAAATTCATCTTTCGATAATTTGATTTTTATTCGACCGTCTTGAGGGATACGACGTACGGCAATGTCCATTTTTGCCATGACTTTTATGCGTGAAATCATGCGGTTGGCCATATTGCTAGGCGGGGTTGCAATTTCTTGTAAAATGCCATCAGCCCGGAATCGGATTCTAAAGAAGTGCTCGTAAGGTTCAACATGAATATCGGAGGCGCCTTTTTTGATGGCATCTACGAGAATTTGTTTGACGAATCGAACAATAGGCGCGTCATCAATTTCGGGTGAGTTATCGACTTGATTTTGTGGTACATCAACAGGGTCTTCCTCTTCGATAATACTGATGTTTTCATCCAGTATTTCTTCGATGGTTGTTTCCTGAGCATCAAGGCAGACCTGTATCTTTGCAGTGAGCTTATGATCTTCAACAATAATAATTTCGGTCTGTTGGCGGGTGTGAAATTTTATTTGATTGAGGGTGTGGCTATTGGTTGGGTCCGATAAAGCAATAAATAAGGTGTTATTGCGCTTAAATAACGGTAAAACTTGGTGTTTTCGAATTAATGAATTTGTTAATTCTGAAAGGGGTAGTTTGAGTACATCGATAGCATCAATATCTAAATAGGATAAGCCGAATTCTTCAACAGCCGTCATTGCAATACTCGTACTGTCAACAAGTTGTTGGTTCAGAATATAGCGCAGTACTGAGATCTTTTTTTTCTTAGCTTGTTTAATAAGTTCGGGTGTATCTGTTTCATTGAGAAGCCCTTTGGTAATAAGGGTTCTAATGAGTCCGAATTTTATTTTAGGTACGGTTTTGGTTTCCACGGCGACTATTCCTTTTGATCTTGTTAAAGATAGAAGGAATAGTCGTATTGTCTACTATTTGTTTGAAATATATGGGTTGTTATTGGCGCTTAGAGTTGTGTTATTTTTTGAAGTTGTTCGTTTAATTGTGAGAGTGAAAGGTTTAGGTTTGTTAGTTTTTCTTTTTCTTTATCAATGACGGATTGTGGTGCGCGGTCGATGAAATTAGGGTTTTTCAGTTTTCCTTCAATACGAGGGAGTTCTTTGCTGACTTTTACTATTTCTTTCTCAAGGCGACTTATTTCTGCCGCTTTATCGATTAGACCTGACATGGGGATTAAAATTTGTAAGGTACCCACTAAAGCAATAGCTGATTCAGGAGGTATTTCACTGTTTTCTAGCCACGTAATGGATTCGAGGCGGCCTAGTTTAGTTAAAAAGTGCTGCGCTGAATGCGTTAACTCACGGTCCTCAGGGGTGCCGTGTTGTAAGAGAACATTAAGTTTTTTACCGGGAGCAATATTCATTTCACCACGAATACGGCGTATACCGAGAATGAAATTCATAACCCAGGTAATTTCTGTGATGGCTGTGTTATTGATAAGTTGACTGTCGGTCTTGGGGTATGACTGCAACATAATTGAGTCGTCATGATTGCCGGTTAGTGGTGCAACACGTTGCCAGATCTCTTCGGTGATAAAAGGCATGAAAGGGTGTGCTAAGCGGAGTAATTTTTCCAGCGTTGATACCAGTGTTTTTCGGGTGCCGCGTTGTTGTTCTGGATTGCCATCTTGCAAAGATATTTTGGCTAATTCAAGATACCAGTCACAATATTCATTCCAGGTAAAGTCATAAATGGCTTGGGCGGCAAGGTCGAACCGATAATTATCAATGGCCTCAGTGGTCACCGTGACAACTTGTTGAAAGCGAGAGGTTATCCAGTAGTCAGCTTGAGAAAATTCAATGACATTATTGTTCGTACCATTATCTTGATTCTCTGTATTCATTAAAACATAACGTGCCGCATTCCATAGTTTGTTACAGAAATTACGGTAACCTTCTATCCGATGGCTATCTAACCGAATATCTCGTCCTGTTGAGGCAATAGAAGCAAAGGTAAAGCGTAAAGCGTCGGTTCCATAACCGGGAATACCATCAGGGTAACTTTTGCGCGTCGCACGTTCTATTTTTTCTGATAGATGGGGTTGCATCATGTCAGATGTTCGTTTGTTGACTAAGCTTTCAAGGTCAATGCCATCAATGACGTGAATTGGATTGAGGACATTGCCTTTTGATTTAGACATTTTCTGACCTTCAGAATCACGCACTAGGCCATGAACATAAACATCCTTGAAGGGTACGTCCCCCATAAATTTGAGTCCCATCATGATCATTCTGGCGACCCAAAAAAAGATGATGTCAAAGCCAGTGACTAAGACGCTGGTGGGGTAGTATTGATCGAGTTCAGCTGTTTTTTCTGGCCAACCGAGTGTTGAAAAAGGCCACAGTGCCGATGAAAACCACGTATCTAGAACATCTGGGTCTTGTCGAAGTGAGATGTCATTTGACAGTTGGTGTTGTTGGCGAATTTCTGCTTCAGAACGTCCTACATAGATAGTGCCGTTATCATCATACCAAGCCGGGATACGATGACCCCACCATATTTGTCGCGAAATACACCAATCTTGAATATTGTTCATCCATTCGAAATAGGTGTTTTTCCAGTTATCAGGGACGAAGCGGATATCACCATTTTCAACAGCAGCAATGGCAGGCTCAGCGAGTGGTTTTGTTTTAACGTACCATTGATCGGTTAATAGCGGTTCAATAATGGAATGGGTTCTATCACCACGCGGAACCATTAATTTATGGTCTTCAATTTTATCCAGTAGACCTAGGGCGTCAAGGTCGTGAATAATCTTTTTACGGGCATCGAAACGATCAAGACCGACGTAGGCAGCTGGAATTAATTGATCTTCGGTACTGTCATTTTCTCGGATGGTTGCATTAGGCGTGAAAAGGTTAATAAGTCCGCCATGCGGTAAGGCCTGAATAGTCGATTGATCACGGTGGCGTAGCCAGACGTCATAATCATTAAAATCATGGGCTGGAGTAATCTTGACGCAACCGGTACCAAATTCTGGATCTACATAGCTGTCAGCAATGATAGGTATTTCTCGGTTGGTTAGTGGCAATTTAACCCATGTTCCGATGAGATGTTGATAACGTTCATCGTCAGGGTGAACGGCTACGGCGAAGTCACCCAGCATAGTTTCAGGACGGGTTGTGGCGACCACCATATGGCCAGAACCGTCGCTGAGCGGGTAGCGCATATGCCATAAAGAGCCGTTTTCTTCTTCAGAGAGTACTTCAAGATCTGAAACTGCGGTATGCAGGACAGGATCCCAGTTAACGAGTCTTTTACCGCGGTAAATAAGTCCTTCACGGTAAAGTGTTATAAAAACTTCTTGCACGGCTTCAGAAAGCCCTTCATCCATAGTAAAGCGTTCTCTTGACCAATCGAGGGAGGATCCCATACGTCGAAGTTGTTGGGTGATCGTGCCGCCCGATTCTTCTTTCCATTCCCATACTTTTTTAATGAAGGGGGCTCGACCGTAATCAAAGCGTGTTTTTCCCTCACTTTCTATCAGTCGCTCGACAACCATTTGCGTTGCGATTCCAGCGTGGTCAGTTCCTACTTGCCATAGGGTCGAGTCGCCTTGCATACGATGGAAACGCGTTAGGATATCCATGATAGTGTCTTGAAAGGCATGCCCCATATGTAGACTACCCGTTACATTGGGAGGAGGAATCATGATGCAGTAGGCATTTTCACCTTCTTGAGGTGAGAAATAGCCCTTATCCTCCCAGTGGCGGTACCAGTTTTGTTCTATTGTGTGTGGGTTATAGGTTTTTTCCATGAGGATAATTTAAATTAAGCGAAGTAAATTTTTTTATTTTAACCTGATTGTGGCTCGAAGCTAAATTGGTTCAGCGAAAAAAGGTTAAATTTTATGTGTGTTGGGTTGTAAATTCATGCTTTTATAGTACCGATAACGTTGTCGGCCTGCCTCTCTATGCGTGTCATTGGCATCAATGATCTCAATAATGCGGTTTAGTTTTTCTATATTGGGAACGCGTTGATCGGTTAAGTTGACTAGTGTATCGCGCCAATCTTGAGGGATGTTTTGGTCGCCAATGAGTAACTGCTCATTCATTGAAGGTTTTTTTTCTTGAGCGATATGATGCGGGATAAAGCTACTTGCCTTGTATGTCCATAACAAGGCATCGAGGGTTTCACTGGCTTGAATTGAAGGTGTTAGAAAAAAAGCTTTTTGCTTTTGTTTAAAAATCTTCTCGGCTAGTTTGCAAACAAATTGATAACGTTTTTGTTCGCTGGTGGTCGTGAGAATATAGAAATCAATTGCAGGCATTGTTGGAAAAATCGATTAAGAATTGTGTGAGTAGAGGTACAGGGCGACCGGTGGCGCCTTTTTGGTCGCCAGATTTCCATGCTGTGCCGGCAATATCTAAATGCGCCCAGCGGAAATTCTTGCTGAAACGTGAGAGGAAGCAGGCGGCTGTAATAGTGCCACCAGCAGGGCCGCCAATATTGGCCATGTCGGCAAAATTCGATTTTAATTGATCTTGGTATTCTTCCCAAAGGGGTAAACGCCAAACTGGGTCGCAGGCTGTGGTTCCAGCTGAAAGTAAATCAGCACATAGAGCGTCGTCGTTGCCTAACAATCCACTAGGGTGGCGACCTAAAGCAGTAATGCAAGCGCCAGTGAGTGTGGCTAGGTCAATGACCACTTCGGGGTTGAATCGCTCAGCATAAGTCAGGGTGTCGCATAGAATGAGTCTGCCTTCTGCATCGGTATTCAGTATTTCGATAGTTTGCCCAGACATACTCGTCACAATATCACCGGGTTTGTTGGCATCACCGTCGGGCATGTTTTCAGAGGTTGGAACCAGGCCAATAACATTGAGTGGTAAATTGAGTTCTGAGAGTGCCTGAAAGACACCTAATACACTGGCGCCGCCACACATATCATATTTCATTTCGTCCATACCGGCGCTGGGTTTAAGTGATATGCCGCCGGCATCGAAGGTTAAGCCTTTGCCGACTAAGACAATGGGATTTGATTCTGGCTTGCCACCTTGGTAATTCAAGATGATTAATTTAGCCGGTTGACGACTACCACGGCTAACCGAGAGCAGTGCGCCCATGCCTAATTCGGCCATTTCGTCCTCTTCGAGGATGTCAGTGGAAAGGTGGTTGTTTTGCTCACTGAGGGCTAAAGCTTTTTCAGCGAGATGGCTTGGCGTGCAGATGTTTCCGGGAGAGTCTGCAAGGTTTTTTGTGAATTCTACGGCATTTGCTAAGGCAATACCTTGTGTTAGTCCGATTTCACCATCTAATAAGTTATCTTTGGGTGTGGCTATAGCGATATGGGTTAATTTGATAGTGCTTTCAAAGTTACTTTTTAAGTCGCCAAATTGATAACAGGAGCCCTGAAAAATTTCAACAACTTGACGTGTTTTCCAAGCGTAATTTTGATTTTCAACAGGCGTTTCTGTTAGGCAACAAGTAGCAGAAGTTGCCGGAGTGTTGTTTAATGCCTTGATGGCGCTAGTTAATACTTTGCGGTAATTTTTACTGGAAATAGGTTGGTCTTGACGGCCTAATCCAACCAGTACACAACGCTGATATGTATGGTTTGGAATGAAGTTTATGGTTAGCGTTTTACCCAGAGTTCCATCAAAACTGTCGCGTTTAATGAGGTTGTCAATGAGACCTTGCGTTTGCGTGTTAAACTCTGAACTTTCTTGGCTATGCCTATGATTCTCAAAAATGCCTAAAATAAGACAGTCAATATGTGTAGATTCAGCGGGCGATGTTATTAGCGAAAATTCCATGATTTTTCCAAAATTGTTTTTAGGCAGTGTGTGTAGCTGCGCTACACCGGCGTATAATATACCTTATAACAGTTTTTTTTAAGAGAGAGATGCAGAAAATAAATTCGTTTGCTAAGTCTAGGCGCCAGCGTTGGTTTATGGTGCTTGATAAAATGATTGCGTGGGAATTGTTTAAAACGGCATTATCTGTTTTATTCGTTATTGTTGTTATTTTAGTGGGTCAAAAGTTCTCAAAAGTTTTGCGTCAGGCCGTCGAAGGTCAGGTTTCTAGCGAGGCAGTGATGCAAATTGTTGGTTATAAGGCGTTAGGGATTGGTATTAATTTTTTACCGGCGGCAATTTTTATTGCTGTTTTAGTTGTTTTGGGGCGGATGTATCGTGATCATGAGATAGATGCTATTGCCTCTGGGGGTGCAGGGGTAGCGCGTATTTATCAATCTATGGCTATTTTTTTATTACCCGTAAGTCTTGTGAGTTTGTGCTTGTCGTTATGGGCCATTCCTTGGGCAGAATCCAATATAGTTGAAATACAACACCAAGATCAACAGCAGTTTGAATTGAGAGGATTGATTTCAGGCAGTTTTCGTCAGCACGGTGATTTGAACTTTTTCATTGAAGATATTGATGAAAATAATAGGATGCATAATATTTTTGCAACCAATAAAAAAACTAAAGATATTGAAGTTATTAACGCAGAATATGGCCAGCTCGAAGATCTGCCGGGTGGGCGTTATATTGTATTGCAAGATGCCGAAAGAGTCAGTGGAAAACCTGGCCAAGTAGATGTTGTGATAGAGCGTTTTGACAAGTATGGATTGTTGCTTCATAAGGAAAAGAAATTACCCAGTTATCCTATTGAAGCCTTGTCTATAACCGAGTTATGGTTGGGTTCTTCGTTGCGTAATGGCGCTGAAATACAGCGACGACTTACTATTCCTCTGGGTATTTTGATGTTAGGGCTTTTAGCTGTTCCGTTAGCACAATTAACGCCGCGTGGAGGTGTTTACGGTAATGTCACGGTCGCATTCTTGATTTATTTTAGTTATGCGAATTTACAGCACTTTAGTCAGGGCTGGTTATTGAAAGGCGTGCTGCCATTTTGGGTTAGTTTTATGTGGGTGTATGTTCTCATGATGGGTGTGTGGGTGGTATTAATGCTTCGATTTTTTGGGTTGCCATGGATAAAGCTGCTTTATAGACAAAGGTTTGCTAAATGACTGTGTTGACGCGTTACATTGCTTTAGAGGTCTTAAAGGCTTATTTTGTTGCGATTTTAATTTTACTGACTTTTTATAATTTATTTACTTTTGCGGATGAATTGGGGGATCTCGGAAAAGGGGATTACGGTCTTGAGCAGATTGTTTATTATTTGCTCTTAACAACCCCGTCGGTTTTTTATGTTTTAACCCCATCGGCAGCCCTGTTAGGGAGTTTGGTTGCTTTGGGTACAATGGCGAATAACCATGAGTTAGTGGCTATGCAAGCCGCATCACTGTCTCTTTCGGGTATTGTTAAAGCGGTTATGTGCGCAGGTTTAGTGGTCGTTATACTGGCCACAAGCGTGAGTGAATTTATTGTTCCCGATGCGATGGTTGAAGCTAAAACCATGCGTTCTGAGGCGCAAAATAATGACTTGATGACCAAAAGTGAGAATGGTTTCTGGTTACGGGATGGAAAAAACTTCATTAATGTCAGAAAGTTCAATGGTGAAGGTGATTTAGGACAGTTACTGGTTTATGAATTAGATGAGCAGCGTCGTTTAAAAGCTTTTTCATTTATGGATGAGGCAACTTTTGTAAAGGAAAATGAATGGTTGGCTCGAGGTGTTTCTGCGGTTCAGGTTGATCTTGAGAAAGTGCTGTTAACTCAATCGGAAGAAAAAGTCTGGCCTTTTGCAATAACTCAGCGGTTTTTAGATATTGTTTTGGTCAAGCCTGAGACACTTTCTTCTGTTAACTTGTTTCATTACATACAGTTTTTAAAGAAAAATGACCAGAAAGCCGATGTGTTGGAGTTAGCTTTTTGGAATCGTTTAACGAGCCCAGTTGTCATTGTGGTGATGATTTTAATAGCCGTTCCTTTTGTGGTAAAAGTAAATCGGGTGACGAGTATTGGTTTTAGGATTCTCGTGGGTACGATATTGGGCGTTGGGTTCCATCTTTTTAACAAAGTGGTTGGTTATATGGGCTTGGTCTATGGTTTTGATCCGATGTTAATGGGTATTTTGCCGAGTTTAACTATTCTGGCTGTGGCTAGTGTAATCGTTTCATCATTGCGATGAATGGGCGGTATTATTAATCCTCAGAGGTAATAAAAGCTTGGGTGCCAGAAAGCCTGTCATGTAAGGACTTTTTTTCTTTGTCGAATAAAATCCAAATAAAACCCAGTCCGAATAATCCCCAAGAAAGAGTTGCCCAGATGAATCTGGAAAAAGCATTTCTCCAACTTAGGGGTTGCCCGGATGTCGTTAAGATTTGTAGCTTCCATGCGCGTAGACCTAGTGTTTGTCCACCATGAGTCCAGAACCAGCCAAAAAATAAAAAGCAGATGCTGATAAGGTATCCAAGATATAAAGGGCTAGGGGTAATCGCTTCGCCATCATTAAACGGTAAGGCAATTGCTGTAAAAATAAACAATAAGGCTACTAAGAGGAATATATCGTAGAAAATGGCAGATAAACGGCGGAAAAACCCTGGGTGATCAGGGGTATTTTTTTGTTTGATTGGCATGGTTTCTGCGAATATTCTGTGAGTTTGTTTATTTGAATAAAGCCAGTTTTTGGCCGAAGTACATTGCCAGACCGACCAGCCCACCTAACATGATGAGTGAAAAGAGGACGGGGGGGCGAAGAAAAAGTAAAATGGCAAAGTCGGTAACAAATAGGCTAGCTAAAAGTGGTGTCTCCAGTAATGTTTTGACTACCTTGTTCATTAAAATATCTTGAACGGAGTTAAAAATAGCGGTAATGCTTTTAAGATCAGGTAATGATTTTGTTGTCATAGTTAAAGTCCCCTCGGTTGAATGTCATGTATACCTATCTGATAGCTAATAATAAATTGACCAAAAGGTCAAGGTTTTTGGTTTTTAATTCAGTGATATTTGTACGAAAATTTATCTAACTGGTAGAATGTTGCCAAGAATTTAATTTATAGGGAAAGGTCTATTTTTGATTTTATAAAAAAACTTGTTTCGCCGTCAGAGCTCTCTGATTCTGAGCCAGGTTTTGTCGTTTACCCACGATCAGCACATACGGTGTCGAGAGCGCAAATTAGTGCTAATGCGCTTAAGGTGCTTTATCGGCTTAAAAGCAATGGTTACCAGTCCTATCTTGTTGGGGGTTGTGTTAGGGATTTGTTGCTAGGACTTGAGCCGAAAGATTTTGATGTGGTAACCGATGCGAGTCCTGAGCAGGTCAAGGCTGTTTTTCGTAATTGCAGATTAATTGGGCGACGATTTAGGTTGGCGCATGTCCATTTTGGTCGTGAAATTATTGAAGTAGCTACGTTCAGAGGATCAGCGCATGACGAATCAGGGACCGAGCGGGTTCACGAAAATGGGCGTTTGTTGCGTGATAATGTTTATGGAACGATTGAAGAGGATGTGTGGCGTCGAGATTTTACGGTCAACGCGTTATATTACAATATTCGTGACTTTTCAATTATTGACTACGTTGATGGGTATAACGATCACCAGCAGGGTGTTTTACGTTTAATTGGCGATTCTGCAGTGCGTTACCGCGAGGATCCAGTGAGAATGTTGCGGGCTGTTAGGTTTTCAGCCAAGTTAGATTTTCAGTTAGATTCTGATAGTGCGGGCGCTATTGGTGGGATGGCTGAATTACTGCAAGATGTTCCGTCAGCGCGTCTTTATGATGAGATTTTGAAATTATTTTTATCTGGGGCAGCGGTTAGGGTTTTTGAATTATTGGAAAATTATCGTTTATTTGCAGTTCTTTTCCCCGATACAGATAAGCGCTTGAGGCAGTCTAAAGGTGATTATCCTCGTGCATTATTGCTTCAAGCATTAGCCAATACCGATTCACGGATAGCAGAAGGAAAACCGGTAACGCCTTATTTTTTATTAGCGGCTTTTTTGTGGGATGCCGTACAAAGTTTGGTGGCGATAAAAGTACAGGAAGGCATGAATGTGTTTTTAGCCTTTCAGGAGGCCGGTAATGAAGTGATCGCGTTTCAGGTGAAGTATACTGCTTTTCCTAAAAGAGTCGGTCTATCTATGCGAGAGGTCTGGGGCTTGCAGCCACGTTTTGAGCAACGAGGAGGAGCGCGTGCTTTTCGTATTTTAGCGCATCCGCGTTTTCGAGCAGCTTATGATTTTTTAGTGCTTAGAGCAGATACCGGTAATGCGGATCCAGAGTTGGCGCAGTGGTGGACTGATTTTCAGGAGGCTGATAATGAGCGCAAAAAAGAAATGGTTCGGTCGGTGCAGGGCGTAAAGAAAAGAGGTCGGCGACGAAAAACAACAACACGAGATAAGCGCGTTGTGATCTCTTGATGGATTGCCGTGAAGAAAAAACCGTTGCATTTGTTGGGTTGGGGAGCAATTTAGCTGATCCTGTTATGCAAATTGAGCAGGCGCGTAGTGCGATCAATGCTCTTGACAAGGTGGAAGAGGTTGCTTTTTCGTCGCTTTACCGTAGTCCGCCGATGGGGCCCAGCAATCAACCTGATTATACTAATGCAGTGATAAAAGTGGTTACGGGCTTGCCCGCGCTGATTTTATTGCGTGCTTTACAGAAGATCGAGAATGTTCAGGGCCGATTGCGGACGGGCGAACATTGGGGGCCAAGAACCCTAGACCTTGATTTATTATTGTTTGGTGAACAGTGTATTCGGGTGCCGGATTTGGTTGTGCCGCATCCGGGTCTTGCTGAGCGCGCTTTTGTTATTTACCCCTTGGTGGAGATTGATGACACAGCGCAAGTGCCGGGATTGGGGTCGATAGCGCAGTTGGCTTTAGATTGCCCATTGTCTGGGCTGGTCAAAATGACTTAAAAAATGAAAGAAAATATATTATGACGTTATACCCAGTGGCCGCTCGAGAAGGGCTGTTATCCGTTTTGGATTTGATTAATATGAAGGCGCGTGGCGAGAAGATCGCGTGTTTAACCGCTTATGATGCTAGTTTTGGGCAATTGGTTGATGAGGCAGGTGTTGATGTAATTTTGGTGGGTGACTCTCTGGGTATGGTTGTACAAGGGAGTAGTAGCACGTTAGCAGTCTCTATGGATGACATGGTTTATCACACCCGATGTGTTGTCAAAACGAATAAGAGAGCTTTAGTGCTTGCTGACTTGCCGTTTATGAGTTGTGCGAGCATTGATTTGGCGTTACATAATGCGGCGCGATTACTACGCGAGAGCGGCGCCCAAATGGTGAAGATAGAGGGATCGAAACCGGAGATTGTTTCCGCTTTAGTCGCAGAGGGGGTTCCTGTTTGTGGTCATTTGGGGCTGTTGCCACAGTCGATAAATCAATTGGGGCGTTATGCGGTGCAAGGGAAAAGCGTGGTGGCTGCTGATAAAATTATTGAGGAGGCTGTTGCGCTTGAGCAGGCAGGTATTAGTTTATTGGTTTTAGAATGTGTACCCAGTGTGTTGACGGAGCGCCTGAGTCAGGCTTTGAGTATTCCTATTATTGGGATTGGTGCGGGCGGTCATTGTGATGGTCAAGTTCTTGTTTTATATGATATTTTAGATATTAGTGTTGGAAAGCGCCCGCGTTTTTCAAAGAACTATATGGCCGAATCGAGCACTATTCAGGCCGCTGTTGGGGCGTTCGTTAAAGAAGTTAAAGCGCAGGAGTTTCCGTCACTAGAACATGGTTTCTGATGAAGGTTAAAGTCTCTAGGGATATTGATTCTGTACGCCAATGTATCGATCAATGGCGTTTTAAGGGTAGAAAAGTAGCCTTTGTGCCGACAATGGGTAATCTCCATGCGGGACATTTGCATTTAGTCGAGCAAGCGCAAAACAGTGCCGATAAGGTCGTTGTGAGTATTTTTGTTAATCCCTTGCAATTTGGCCCGAATGAAGACTTGAGTGCTTACCCGCGAACTGAGGATGAAGATCGGCAAAAACTGGAGCATTTAGGGGTTGATTTGCTGTTTTTGCCGACGGATTCAGTTGTTTATTCCTCTGGGGCGAGTACCGTCGTGGATGTTGGTGATCTTTCGGGGCGTCATTGTGGTCTGTCTAGGCCAGGACATTTTTCAGGGGTTGCGACAGTCGTTTGTAAGTTGCTTAATATTGTGCAGCCGCACCAATTATTTTTGGGGGAGAAGGATTTTCAACAATTGTTGATTATACGTCGAATGATTGTGGAGTTAAATTTTCCGGTGCAAGTGGTAGGGGTACCAACTGTTCGTGAGAGCGATGGGTTGGCTTTAAGTTCTAGAAATGCCTATTTAAGTGGTTTGGAGCGTCAGATTGCGCCGTTATTGTATCAATCTTTAGTTAAGGCGGAGGGTCAAATAAACAATGGCCGCAGGGATTGGGATGCTTTAGAAAAAGAGCAGATGAGTTCACTTGAGCGGGCAGGGTTTAAAGTTGATTTTTTCTCAATTTGTAGTGCTGATACATTACTTCCGGCTGCCAGCGACAATCAAGTATGGGTGATCCTTGTGGCGGCGGTATTGGGTCAAACGCGTTTAATTGATAATATTCAGGTGCTGAGGAGTGACCTTTAAAGTAGCTTGAGGCGGGGCTTTTTTGTTGTGCATTTATTTATGTTGAGGCATAATGTTCTGTTATTAAAGATATAAATATTTTACTTATGCAAACAACAATGCTCAAAGCAAAACTACATCGAGCGAGTGTTACTCATTCAGAGCTTGATTATGAAGGGTCTTGTGCAATAGACGGCAAATTTCTCGAGTTGGCCGGAATCCGCGAGTATGAGCAAATTCACATTTATAATATTAATAATGGTGAGCGCTTTACGACCTATGCCATTCGGGCAGAGGATGGTTCTGGTATTATTTCTGTGAACGGGGCGGCAGCGAGATTAGCCAGTAAGGGTGATTTAGTGATAATTTGCGCTTATGCTGCGCTAGAAGCACAAGAATTAGAGTCTTTTAAGCCCAAATTAATTTATTTTAACGATGCCAATGAAGTGGTTCGTTGTGGACACGCTATCCCAGTGCAAGCCGCTTAAGTAGGGCGTGTATTCAGTGTTTGATAGCGTGTTAGGTCTTCAGGGGTGTCAACATCCCATTGTAGAGGTAGTTCGTAGTAGTTAAGCGACAAGGTCTTGATGCGCTTAAGTGTTGTGTTTAGAACGTCTTCTTTCCCCCAATTAATGTCCTTAAAGAGCAGTTTCTGTGGTTGGTTGAGTCCGATTAACGTATAGCCGCCATCTATTGCTGGTGCTAGAGTAATATCGTAATTGTTCTGGAGTGCCGTAATAGCGTTTTTTAAAATCTTAGGTGATAGCGACGGTGAATCCGACCCGATCAGGATGACGTGTTGTGCAGACTGAAGAGCTGTTTTGAAGGCATGATGCATTCTTTCCCCTAAATGAGTGCCTGATTGTTTTTTTAGGGTAATAGGGAATCTTTTTTCCAGTGTTTTAAAAAAAATGTGTGTAGGTGATGGGCTGCACCAAAGCTGAACTGGGCAAATGGCTTCTGTACAGGCCATCGTTAAGGTTTCGGTGGTTAGTTGTTGGTGTACCTGAGTTGCTGCTTGAGCGGTTAGCGGGGGGCAGAGTCGGGTTTTCACCTGTCCTGGTATGGGGGCTTTACTGAAGACAAGTATGCGGGCTTCACTGAAAAGGTAGGGCATATTGTTAAGGTGATCTTCGGTCTAATTCGCGGCGATTTTGTTGGTTAATTTGATAGCGGGTAATCGATTTTGTTATTTCATCATAGGCGTGTTTTTTGCTTAGCCATCCCTTGACTTGCACCCATTTATTTTCTTCTAGATCTTTGTAATGCTCAAAGAAATGAGCGATGGTGGTTAAAGAGGCGTCGGGGAAATCTTGGTACTCGTCGATATGGTCATAAAAAGAGGTTAGTTTTTTTATCGGAACAGCGAGTATTTTGGGGTCTGGCCCCGCTTCGTCAGTCACATCAAGCAGGCCAACCGGCCGACAGCGAATGATGCACCGGGATAAGAGTGGTACGGGTGTGACCACCAGAACATCAACGGGATCGCCATCGCTGGATAATGTTTGGGGGATGTAGCCGTAGTTACTGGGGTATTGCATGGCCGTGCCCATGAAGCGGTCGACAAATAAAGCGGCAGATTTTTTATCAACTTCGTATTTAACGGGATTTCCTTGTGCGGGTATTTCGATAATGACGTTGATATCATGTGGTGTGTTCTTACCCGCAGAAACGTTGTATAAGGGCATATGGATTCCTTAATGTTTAAATTGTATTTAAAAAACACGACAGGGTTAGTTGGTTAAAGAATAGCTTGTTTTTTAAGACATTGTTAGTATTTATCTAGTGGTGCAGTGGTGTTTATTTTGAGTTATTAAGTATTTTAGAGGGTGTATGTTAGGACAGTTAAGAAAGATGATTGTTGATTTGGGTGAGACTGTTGGTTATCAATTGCCGTTGACAGATGAGCGCGTTAACTTGAATGCTTTGATTGGGCGGTCTATTGTTTTACGTCATACCGGTAAGATTTTTTGTGTACATTGTGGGCGTCAGACAAAGAAAAGCTTTAGCCAAGGTCATTGCTATCCTTGTTTTATATCGTTAGCTCGGTGTGATATGTGCATTATGAAGCCAGAGCAATGTCACTTTGACCAAGGGACTTGTCGAGAGCCTGAGTGGGGAGAGGCGTTTTGTATGCAGTCTCATTTTGTCTATTTGGCTAAGACATCGGGTGTTAAGGTAGGCATTACACGCGGATCACAAATTCCTACGCGTTGGATTGACCAAGGGGCTGTCCAGGCTTTGCCAATTTTCAAAGTAAAATCGCGGCATTTATCGGGTCTAATCGAGGTTATTTTGGCGAAACACGTTAAGGATAGAACTAATTGGCAGCGGATGTTGAAAAATCAGGTGGGCGATGAGGATTTGCGGGTGGTGCGTGATCAGTTGGTTCTAGATTGTCAGGAAGAATTGGCGGCGTTAGTGGCATCGTATGATCAAGAGGCTATTGAGTACCTTGAAACGGAGGCGGTCGTGGATATTCATTTCCCGGTGGCAGTGTATCCGGAGAAAGTAAAGTCATTTAATCTAGATAAGCAGGCTGAAGTTTCTGGAAAGCTGGAGGGGATCAAGGGGCAGTATTTGATTTTAGATACCGGTGTTATCAATATCCGTAAATTTTCAGGGTATGAGGTTGAGTGGGAAGCGTAGTTTTCAATCGGTTTTATATTTTTCTTCGTCCTGATAATAAGCGTTAAAACCAACCGTTTCTGTCAGTTCGTTAAAGTTGAGCCCGGCCGGTGGTGGGTGGCCGTTTTTTAAGGCGATTAAGGCGTGCTGCATAGCCTGAATAGAGTTGTTTAGTAGGGTGAGGGGATAGACGGCAATCTTGTAGCCCATCCGGTGTAATTCGGTGTGGCTAAGGAGAGGAGTTTTACCGTGTTCAATCAGGTTGGCTAGTTTATAGCCGGGTGTAGATTGACAGTATTGCTGCATTTCTTGAAGGCTTTCGGGGGCCTCTAGAAAATTAATGTCTGCGCCGATTTCGTGGAAGATTTGAGTTCGGATAATGGCTTCCTCAAGTCCGTGAGTGGCTCGGGCATCGGTTCGGGCCATAATGAGAATGTCTGCCCCTTCGTTTCGTGCATCTACAGCCGCTTGAATCCGCATAGCCGCTTCATCGCGGCTGACAACGGATTTTCCTTGGGTATGGCCGCAACGTTTGGGCGCGACCTGATCTTCTAGCATGATGCAGGCAAGACCGGCTTGAGCATAGCCTTGGACCGTTCGTTTGATATTGATGGCATTGCCAAATCCAGTGTCTCCGTCACCCCAGATGGGAATGGAAACAGCATTGCAGATGTTTTGTCCTTGATTAAGCATTTCTCCGTAAGAAATGAGGCCGGTGTCTGGTAGGCCTAGTCGGCTCGCTGAAACGGCAAATCCACTCATAAAAGCACTGCTAAATCCGGCTTGTTCGCACAGTTTTGCAGAAAGAGCATCGTGGCAACCGGGGATTGCCAGTAATTCAGGTTGTTCTAGTAGTTGGCGGAGTCGTGTTGCGGCTGATTCCGTAAATGCTGGAGTGGGAGCGGACATAGGGGATTATTTACCTAACGTTATGTGTTGTTTTTTTGCTGAATGAGGCTAGTGAAGGCATTGAGGAGAATAGTAACATTTTGATTTTTTTTGAACAGCGAAATGACGTTTACAGGCGCAAAAAATAAAGTTTTTTTGTGTCTATAAATGACAATTTTACAAGGAACAAGTATGATAAAGGGTTAGAGAATTAAAGTTGGTTTGGTTTTTTTTATTCTTAGTGGGTTTTCAGTGTGTGTTTTGGGTGCTGGGAATCTTAAATCTAAGAGTGGTTATGGTTAAATACGGTTTTTGAGGATATGAGTGTGGAACTGAGTGGTGGGCAGATTGTAGTCCAGTGTCTAAAAGACGAAGGTGTAGAATTACTGTTTGGGTATCCGGGCGGAGCGGTGTTGCATCTATATGATGCAATTTTTCAGCAAGATGATGTACAGCATATACTTGTGCGTCATGAACAGGCAGCAACGCATGCAGCAGATGCTTACGCACGTGCAACCGGTAAGCCTGGCGTTGTGTTGGTGACATCGGGTCCAGGTGCAACCAATGCAGTGACTGGCATAGCGACAGCATATATGGATTCAATCCCCCTCGTGGTGATTTCTGGGCAAGTACCATCGGCAGTGATCGGCAGTGATGCTTTTCAAGAAGTTGATATGGTTGGGATTACGCGGCCGTGTGTGAAGCATAATTTTTTGGTTAAAAATGTGGCTGATATTGCTGAAACGATGAAAAAAGCATTCCATGTTGCGACCACAGGACGACCTGGGCCAGTGGTCGTAGATATCCCTAAAGATATCACTGACCCGAATGTTAAAGTGCCTTATGTCTATCCTGAGACAGTTAATATGCGCTCCTATGAGCCTCCGCGAGAAGGAGACCAGAGGCAAGTACAGAAAGCGGTTGATTTGTTATTGTCAGCGAAACGACCGATGATTTACTCTGGTGGCGGCGTTGTTTTAGGTGAGGCGAGTGATGAGTTGCGAGCCTTTTCGCGTCAACTGGGTTATCCCGTAACCAGTACACTGATGGGGTTAGGCGCTTTTCCAGCGACTGATTCTCAATTTATCGGTATGTTGGGCATGCACGGGACCTATGAGTCCAATATGGGCATGCATGAAAGTGATGTCATTATTGCCATTGGCGCCCGTTTTGATGACAGGGTGACAGGTAAGTTAACGGAATTTTGCCCGTACGCTAAAATCATTCATATTGATATTGATCCGGCATCAATTGCTAAAACGGTTAAAGTTGATGTGCCCATTGTTGGTGAAGTGGGTATTGTTTTGAAGCAGTTAAGCGCTGAAATTAACGCTAGCAGCAGTCGAATAGATACCGAGGCATTGGCGGCGTGGTGGGACCAGATTAAAGAATGGCAGTCAGTTAATTGTTTAGAATATGATCGTGAAAGTGCGTTAATTAAGCCACAGTATGCGGTTGAACAACTTTATAAGGTAACGGCGGGTAATGCTTTTATTACCTCTGACGTGGGTCAACATCAGATGTATGCGGCTCAGTTTTATCCTTTTGATGAGCCTAGACGTTGGATTAACTCCGGAGGCTTAGGCACGATGGGGTTTGGTTTACCGGCGGCTATTGGTGTAAAGTTGGCACATCCTGATGCAGACGTAGCCTGTATTACTGGTGAAGCCAGTATTCAAATGTGTATTCAAGAATTATCGACAGCGCAGCAATACCAAACCCCAGTCAAAATCATTAATTTGAATAATCGTTATATGGGGATGGTACGTCAATGGCAAGAGTTCTCCTATCAAGGTCGTTATTCGCACTCTTATTTAGAAGCATTGCCTGATTTTGTTAAGTTGGCAGAGGCATACGGTCATGTGGGTATGCGGATTGAAAAGCCAGAAGATGTTACGCCGGCATTGGAAGAAGCGTTTGCCATGAAAGATAGAACCGTTTTTCTGGATATTATTACTGACCAGAAAGAAAATGTTTATCCTATGATTGAAGCAGGGAAAGGTCATCATGATATGCGGTTAAGGGTTGCACCCGGTACGCCTATTGATAGGGAGTTGGCATAATGCGGCATATAATATCAATTTTGATTGAGAATGAAGCCGGTGCGTTGTCACGAGTTGCTGGGTTGTTTTCTGCGCGCGGCTATAATATAGAATCACTAACGGTTGCACCGACAGATGATGTGACATTATCTAGGATGACTTTGGTGACGCGGGGTAGCGACGACGTTATTGAGCAAATTGTTAAGCAACTGAATAAATTAATTGATGTCGTTAAATTGACTGATTTAGCCGATGTCGTGCATGTTGAGCGGGAATTGATGTTGATTAAGGTTCAGACGGAGCCGAGTAGTCGAGCAGAAATTAAGCGGATGGCTGATATTTTTCGTGGCAAGGTGATCGATGTGACTTCAAATAGTTACATGATTGAGATGACGGGGTCTTCTGAAAAACTAGACGCTTTTGTTGCTGCTATCAGCACGCATAATATTATTGAAATTGTTCGTACCGGTGCTACTGGATTACCGAGAGGGGCAGGTAGCCTGATACCGGGGTAGTAACAGAATAAAAAACAGACTATTGACACCGGTTAGAAGGTATCGATAGTTAATTATGATTAACTTTAAAGAAAACAGGAAAACACATGCAAGTTTATTACGATAAAGACGCTGACCTATCAGTGATTCAGGGAAAAAAAGTAGCCATTATTGGTTATGGTTCTCAAGGGCATGCCCATGCTAATAATTTAAAAGATTCGGGTGTCGATGTTGTTGTGGGTTTGCGTGCAGGCTCAGCATCAGTAGCGAAGGCCGAGGCTTCAGGCTTAACGGTTAAGGCCGTTCCTGATGCAGTTAATGGCGCTGATGTCGTTATGCTGTTAACACCGGATGAGTTTCAATCGCAGTTATACAAAGCAGAAATTGAGCCGAATTTAAAACAGGGTGCAGCTTTGGCTTTTGCGCACGGTTTTGCAATTCTTTATAACCAAGTCGTGCCACGTTCAGATTTAGATGTCATTATGATCGCACCTAAAGCGCCTGGGCATACCGTCAGGTCTGAATTTACTCGCGGTGGTGGTATACCTGATCTTATTGCTATTGAACAAGATTCATCTGGAACGGCAAAAGCAATCTGTTTGTCCTATGCTTCAGCCATTGGTGGTGGTCGCTCGGGTATTATTGAGACAACTTTTCGAGATGAGACTGAGACTGACTTATTTGGCGAGCAAGCGGTTTTATGTGGCGGTGCCGTTGAACTCGTTAAAGCAGGTTTTGAAACATTGACTGAGGCGGGTTATGCACCAGAAATGGCGTACTTTGAATGTTTGCATGAGTTGAAACTTATTGTCGACCTGATGTATGAAGGCGGCATTGCTAATATGAATTACTCTATTTCAAATAACGCTGAGTACGGTGAGTATGTCACTGGGCCTAAGGTTATTAATGAAGAAAGTCGCCGTGCTATGCGTGAGGCCTTAGAAAATATTCAGCAAGGTGTCTATGCGAAAAATTTTATTCTGGAAGGACAAACAAATTATCCTGAAATGACGGCTAAACGTCGTTTAAATGCAGAGCATCCGATTGAGTTGGTTGGGAAAGATCTGCGTGACATGATGCCTTGGATTAGCGCCAATAAAATTGTAGATAAGTCAAAAAATTAATAAGTTTGAGAAATTAAAGATCTGGCTTTATTGGTCAGATCTACTTTTCTTAGCGTATGTTATTGAGTGTTTTAAATTTAATTAGAAGATTGAAGAGATATGAGTAAACCAAAAAAAGTTGCGATTCTTACGGCGGGCGGTCTTGCCCCATGCCTCAGTTCTGCTATTGGAAGCTTGATTGAACGTTATAGTGAAATTGACCCTACGATTGAGATTATTTGTTATCGCAGTGGGTATAAAGGCTTATTGTTAGGTGATTATTATTCGGTAACGCCTGAAATTAGAGAAAACGTAGGCTTGCTACATGGTTTTGGTGGTTCACCGATCGGTAATAGTCGAGTCAAGTTAACGAATATAAAAGACTGTGTCGCTCGAGGATTGGTTAAGGAAGGCGAAGACCCTCAGAAAGTGGCCGCCGATCAACTTATTAAAGACGGCGTTGACGTTTTGCATACAGTGGGCGGTGATGATACGAATACAGCGGCCGCTGATTTAGCTGCTTTTTTATCTGATAATGATTACGGGTTAACAGTGATCGGTCTGCCGAAAACAGTAGATAATGATGTCTTCCCGATTAAGCAGTCGCTAGGTGCTTGGACTGCTGCTGAGCAAGGGGCGCGTTATTTTCAGAATGTGGTTGCAGAAAATAATTCGAACCCGAGAATGCTTATCGTTCATGAGGTCATGGGTCGAAATTGTGGCTGGTTGACTGCGGCGACAGCGTTGGAATATAGAAAGTTATTAGAACAACGCCAATGGTTGCCGGGTTTGGGCCTTAATCGTGATGGTTACGAGGTGCATGGGGTTTATATTCCAGAAATGGAAATAGATTTTGCAGAAGAAGCGAGACGTTTGCGTCATATTATGGACGATGTTGATTGTATTAATATTTTTATCTCGGAAGGTGCGGGCGTAGAAGCCATTGTGGCAGAGATGCAGGCCAATGGTGAAGAAGTGCCGCGTGATGCATTTGGTCATATCAAGTTAGATGCGGTTAATCCAGGAAAATGGTTTGGTGAGCAGTTTTCTAAAATGATTGGTGCAGAAAAAACACTCATCCAAAAATCGGGTTATTTTGGTCGTGCTTCGGCCTCTAATGCTGAAGATATTCGGTTAATAAAATCTTGTGCAGATTTGGCTGTTGAGTGTGCATTGCGCGGCGAGTCAGGTGTGATGGGTCATGATGAAGATCAGGGTAATGTTCTACGTGCCATTGAGTTCCCAAGAATTAAGGGTGGCAAGCCGTTTGATTTGGAGTTAGATTGGTTTAATGAAATGTTAGATGAAATTGGACAAACTAAGGGCGCACGCATAGACGTTCAGCATTAATCTGCGAACACTTAATCGGACGGGCAAGTTAATAAGTTGTCCGTTACGGTTGAAGTTTTAGCTGAAATTGTTTTTCTAAACTTTAAAAAAATATGAAATCAAAAAAACTAACAATTCGTCAGCGCGGTATTTATTTATTGCCGAATCTATTAACTACGGCAGCAATATTTTCTGGATTTTATGGCGTTGTTTCAGCAATTCATGGTGAATTTGCAGCAGCAGGAGCAGCCATTTTTGTAGCTCAAATTTTAGATGGCATGGATGGTCGTGTGGCGCGTATTACTAATACGCAAAGTGAGTTCGGTGCGCAGTACGATAGTATGGCAGATGTGACCTCTTTCGCGATTGCTCCAGCAATAATTATGTATTTGTGGGCGTTTTCTGAGCTTGGGCATTTGGGGTTATTTGCTGCTTTTGTTCATGTTGCGGGTGGCGCATTAAGGCTGGCACGTTTTAATACGCAGCTAGAAGTGGCTGATAAACGTTATTTTCAAGGGCTTCCAAGTCCTGCGGCTGCTGCAATATTAGCCGGTTATATTTGGATTAGTGAGGCTTATAGTTTTGGTTTTGATGAAGGTGGATTTAGATACTTTGCTTTACTCTTGTCAATCATGACAGGGTTGTTAATGGTTAGTAATTTCCCTTATTACAGTTTTAAGGATATTGATATTAAAAGCCGTGTGAGTTTTGTAGTAACCATTGGTGTTATGTTAGTGGTTGGTATAATCTTTGCTGAACCTGCAATCATGTTATTTTTAATGGCAATGTGTTATGCGGTTTCAGGACCTATTGTGGCGCTTTTAGCACGGCAAAGACGGGCTGCTAAGAAGAGTTAGCGTTTATTTAGGGTCAGTAGTAATGGGTTGTGTTCATTATGCTGTGGTTGTGTCCGAGTATAAGAAACTCATCGCTACCAGTAGGTTTTTTCTAGGACTGAAGTTTCTTCATGAATGGAGTGCTCATGAAAGATAAGTTAATAATTTTTGATACTACCATGCGTGATGGCGAACAAAGCCCTGGCGCATCAATGAACAAAGATGAAAAGGTTAGAATAGCAAAGGCTTTGGAGCGCTTAAAAGTTGATGTAATGGAGGCTGGGTTCCCAGCGGCAAGCATCGGTGATTTTGAAGCGGTAAAAGCAGTGGCAGATGTCATTAAGGACAGTACCGTTTGCGGTTTGTCACGCGCACTTGACCAAGATATAGATCGTGCTGGTGAAGCACTCAGGCACGCGAACAGTGCTAGGATTCATACCTTTATTGCAACGTCACCGATCCATATGCAGGTGAAGTTAAATATGCAGCCGAATGAGGTTATTGAACATGCGGTAAGAGCCGTTAAACGAGCGCGGCGCTATACAGATAATGTGGAATTTTCGCCAGAAGATGCGGGTCGTTCAGAAGAGGATTTTTTATGCCGTATTCTTGAGGCGGTGATTGATGCAGGTGCAACCACATTAAATATCCCAGATACGGTGGGTTACAGTGTACCGGGTCAATTCGGAACAACGATAAAGAACTTGATTGAACGTATTCCTAATTCAGATAAGGCGATATTTTCTGTCCATTGCCATAATGATCTGGGTTTAGCCGTGGCTAACTCATTATCTGCAGTCATTAATGGTGCCAGACAAGTTGAATGTACCATAAATGGTCTAGGTGAGCGGGCAGGAAACACCTCGCTTGAAGAAGTGGTTATGGCGGTACGAACACGGCAAGATGTATTTCCGTGCGAGACATCTTTGGATACACGAGAAATTTTAACCTGTTCAAAGTTAGTGTCCAGTATCACAGGATTCCCCGTGCAACCCAATAAAGCTATTGTTGGGGCCAATGCGTTTGCGCATGAAGCGGGTATTCATCAAGACGGTGTTTTAAAGAATAGAGAAACGTATGAAATCATGCGTGCTGAGGACGTCGGTTGGTCAGCCAATCGTATGGTTCTGGGAAAACATTCCGGGCGCAATGCTTTTAAAACACGGATGATTGAACTTGGCATTGATTTTTCCAGTGAGGAGGAATTAAATGAGGTCTTCTTCCGTTTTAAGCAACTAGCGGATAAAAAGCATGATATTTTTGATGAGGACTTGCAGGCCTTAATTTCTGAGGCAAGTATTGACGCTGATGAAGAAATTAAGTTTATTGCATTGAAGGTCTGTTCAGAAACGGGAGAAATTCCTAGAGCGTATGTTACTTTGAGTATTAATAATCGTGAAGTTTCAGCAGATTCAGAAGGCAGTGGTGCGGTAGATGCGAGTCTTAGGGCCGTTGATCAGTTAGTGGATAATTCTGCAGCACTGAGATTATATTCAGTAAATAATATTACTGATGGTACCGACGCGCAAGGTGAGGTCACGGTTCGTTTGGAACAAGACGGTAAAATTGTCAATGGGTTAGGCTCAGATACCGATATTGTGATTGCATCAGCAAAAGCTTATATTAACGCGATTAATAAAATTAAGTCTTCGGCAGTGCGGTCACACCCACAAAAAGGAACGGTTTAAAAGATAGGAGGCGGTGTGGAGGAAAAGGCGCGACTAAAATTCTTAGCAGTTATGGGGATTAAAGTTTGGGTTTCGCGCAATAATTCTTTACCCGCGGTAACAAAAGTACCTGCTCGTATTGAGTCTTTAGAGTCGCCAAAGGAAGAGCGTGACGGTGTTGCTAATGATAGCTCGAATTGGCAACAACTCGCGAGTGATGTAGAGTCTTGCCAGCGTTGCACGCATTGTCAACACCGAACGCATGCCATAGTCGGTGAAGGAAATAAGCGTGCGGATTTGATGTTTATTGGTGCTGCTCCGGACGAAACTGAAGATCGTTTAGGAGCTCCTTTTGTAGGAGAGTCGGGTCAGTTACTAACAGAAATGATTAGTGCAATGGGCTGGATTCGTGAGGATGTCTATCTGACCACTATTGTAAAATGTAAGGGAGTTGAGGCTCCAAAGTCCATGCAGTTAGCCGTGAACGAGTGTTTGCCCTATTTGGAGCAGCAAATACAATGGGTTAAACCAAAGATGATTTTGGCGGTCGGTGAAGTCGCAGCTAAAGCCTTGCTGGCTAGCGACAAGTCCATGAGTCAAATAAGTGGTAAAATACATTACCGTAATGAAATTCCACTGATGGCGATTTTACATCCGGCACAGTTATTACAGGAACCCTTAGAGAAACGAAAAACATGGTTAGATTTACAGGTGGTATTGAATTGTTTGAAGAACGGCGTAAATTGATCTGCCATGTTTTAGTTGAACAGATCAAAAGTTTTTTTACTTATGATGCGGACCGGCAGTTTTATGCGAAAATTTTTCCGGGTTCAGTTGATCCAGAAAGTTTAAAGCATATTCGTAAGATGAAAACGACAGATATTGATTCTGTTTTGGCCATAGAGCAGAGCGTTTATAAATACCCGTGGACTCGAGGTATTCTAGTCGATTGCATGGTTGTGCCCGGTTATCATTGTTGGGTGTGTGAGGATGAGCACGCTGTTTTTGGTTATGCAGTTTTAGCCATTGGTGTTGATGAGGCGCATATTATGAATCTTTGTGTAAGTAGTGATGCACAAGGAGAAGGCTGGGGCGCGCGTTTGTTGGAGGAAATGATTGGCGTGGCGCAAGAAAAACCGATTGTTGATACCTTGCTCTTAGAAGTGAGAAAAACGAATAAATCTGCCATTGGACTTTATAAAAAGTATGGTTTTAAGAAAATAGGCGAAAGAAAGGCTTATTATCCGACTGAGAATGGTCGTGAGAATGCGGTAATGTTTGCGTTGACAGTGTCGTAATTAACGGCCTATTTATTTTTCTTGAGAAGCGATAAAGTTATTATTTTAACGAATCTGTAATATGCGGGTTGATTGCATTATAAATAATTTGATGCATTTTTGGATTTCCAGCGATAATGTTGCCACTTTTCATGAAGTGGTGGTCGAATGAGAAGTCAGTCACGACGCCACCTGCTTCTTGTACTAATAAGATCCCAGCTGCCATGTCCCAAGGGCGTAGGCCAATTTCCCAGAAACCATCTAATCGTCCTGCCGCTAAGTAAGCAAGATCTAGGGCTGTCGAGCCGGTGCGACGAATTCCAGCAGAATCGACATGTAAGGCCTTAAACATTTCTAAATAAGCATCGAGATGTTTTTGGTGTTTGAAAGGGAATCCGGTCCCTAATAGGGATCCTTGGAGGTGTGATTGTTGGGAAACGCGAATTTTTCGGTCATTGAGTAAAGCACCTGCGCCTTGGCTAGCACAAAATAGTTCATCTCTTAGTGGGTCATAAATGACCGCTTGAGTGAGTTTTCCTTTGTGTGTTAGGGCGATGGAAATAGCGTATTGTGGAAAGCCATGAAGAAAATTGGTGGTACCGTCAAGCGGGTCAATAATCCAGACATAATCATTGCCGGGGTGATGTCCACTTTCCTCGGCGATAATGCTGTGCTCTGGGTAGGCGCTGTTAATGATACGGATGATTTCATATTCAGCTGATTTATCTACTTCAGAAGCAAAATCATTTTTGCTCTTTTGGTGTACTTTTAAAGCACCAATGTTATCAATGGAGCGTAGTATTAACTCACCGGCACTTCGAGCGGCTCGGACAGCAATGTTTAACATGGGTTGCATAGTAGATATCACATATTTGTAAAAACCATATAGGATAACAAATATTTTGGTAGAATTTGTACATTTCGCGTAAGGAATAACATTGTTAGCTAATATCAGAATTGTTCTTGTTGAAACATCGCATCCTGGCAATATTGGTGCCATTGCGCGTGCAATGAAGAATATGGCGTTAACAGAACTCTATCTAGTGAAACCGAAAACATTTCCAAGTGCGGATGCAACTGCGCGTGCATCAGGTGCCGATGATGTTTTAGCCTCTGCTGTGGTGTGTGACACATTAAACGAAGCGATTGCAGACTGTGAGGTGGTCATGGGTGCGAGTGCGCGTGACAGGACCATTGGTTGGCCGACATTGCTAGCTAAACAATGTGCACAACAAGCTGTACAAGACGCACAAACGAATCAGGTGGCATTGGTTTTTGGTCGCGAGAATTCTGGGCTGACCAATGCGGAATTAGATTCTTGTCAGTATTTAATTCGTATTCCGTGTAATAAGGATTTTAGTTCACTTAATCTTGCCGCAGCGGTACAGGTGTTTACTTATGAGTTGTATTCTGAGGCTAATCAGAAAGCCGTGGAGCAAGTATCTCCGGAGTCTGAGCCGTTGGCCACATCGACACAAATAGAAGGTTTTTATCAACATTTACAGGAAACGTTAACAGCCATTGATTTTATTCAGTCAGGTCAATCAAATTCCGTGATGCGTAGGCTGCGACGGTTATATAGTCGAAGTCGTTTATCTACGCGAGAAGTAGATATTTTACGCGGTATTTTACGCATGTCTCAGGGTAGTAAAGAGTAGGTATTTCATGTTTAATCGAATAAAAGAAGATATTGATTGTGTTTTTGACCGTGACCCCGCGGCCCATTCGATTTGGGAGGTTGTGACGACTTATCCCGGGTTTCATGCCGTGTTATTACATCGTGTGAGTCATCGGCTATGGGTAATGAAGTTTAAATGGCTGGGGCGTTTTGTGTCGCATTTGTCGCGGTGGTTAACCGGTATAGAAATTCACCCCGGTGTTCAAATTGGTCGGCGTTTTTTTATTGATCATGGTATGGGTGTGGTGATTGGCGAGACGGCGATCATTGGGGATGATTGTACTTTGTATCATGGGGTAACTTTAGGTGGGACAGCTTGGAAAAAGGGTAATCGACACCCTTGTTTGAAAGATGGGGTTGTTATTGGCGCCGGTGCTAAGGTTTTAGGGCCTATTGTGGTTGGAAAGAACGCTCGTATTGGCTCCAATTCGGTGGTCTTGAAAGACGTGCCAAAGGGTGTGACGGTAGTCGGTATTCCAGCTTATGTTGTTGAAAGACGAGTTAAGCAATCCAGTGCGAAACGTGATGCTATTGCCAATAAAATGGGTTTTGATGCTTACGGTACTGCCAGCGGTATTCCTGATCCCGTTTCTAATGCAATTAATAAAATATTGGATCATATTCATCTGTTAGATGGTCAAATTGAGGGTATGAAGAAGGTGCTCAATAAAGCGGGTATTGAATATAAAGAAGAACCCATTCCTGAGTTAGAGGTTCATGAAATTGATGACGGTTCAGGGAAGCATTAAAAAGAATAATTTTTATGAATGAGGGTGTGTTTACAAAAATTTTGAAGGGTTGACGACGCGATGATATATTTTGATCATAATGCCACATCGCCTATGGATTTGAGGGTTTTGGAGGCTATGCAACCTTTCATGACCTCTTTTTATGGGAACCCATCCAGTTTGTACCGTTTAGGGCGCGTTGTGCGTAGCGCGTTGGATACAGCGCGCTGTCAAGTGGCTGCATTGGTCGGTGCACAGCCATCGGAGGTTATTTTTACCAGTGGTGGGACAGAAGCGAATAATTTAGCTATTAAAGGTTCTTTAGTTCATCCTGCATCGTCAAAAATTTTTATTTCTAAAATAGAGCATCCATCTGTTCTAGAGGCGGCGTTATCTATTAAAGACGCTTTGGCGATTGAGTATTTGAATGTTGACCATCAAGGCGTTGTTGATTTTAAGGTGGCGCCTTCAAGATTAGCAACGCGTGGAAACTTAGTATCAGTCATGATGGCTAATAATGAAACAGGTGTGATACAACCGATTGCTCAGTTAGCCGAGTACTTTAAAACCCTTCATGCCCCCATAACGTTACACACGGATGCGGTGCAGGCCTTAGGGAAAATCCCGATTGATATCAAAACATTGAGCGTGGATATGCTTTCTCTTTCCAGTCATAAAATTTATGGACCCAAGGGAGTGGGTGCCTTAGTCGTACGTCAGCCCGATGCGCTTACACCACTATTAATTGGAGGCGGACAAGAGTATGGTCTTCGCGCTGGAACCGAAAATGTACCTGCCATTATTGGTTTTGGTAAAGCAGCAGAAATTGCTCAGGTCTCGTTGATGGCCAGGAGTGAGTCGTTAAGGCAGTTAAGAAATTATTTAGAAAAACAATTACGCGAGCAGATTCCGGGCGTGACGATATTTTCAGAACGGGTTGAGCGTCTACCGAACACCGTACAGTTTGCCATGCCAGCAATGGATGGTGAAATGATCTTAATGCAGTTAGATAAAAAAGGTTGTGCCGTATCGAGTGGTTCGGCCTGTGCCAGTGGCGGTGAAGCCAGTCATGTTTTGTTGGCCATGGGTGTTGATGCGGCCTTAGCCAAAAGTGCTGTCAGGGTGAGTTTAGGAGAAATGAACACGAAAGCTGAAATTGATCAGTTTATGCAGTTACTTAAATCGATCATCAATAATGCTTAAGTATTATGAATTATTGCTAATAAAACATTGATTATTAAAAGTAAAAATTAACGTATAATTCAATAGTATTTATAATTTGAGATTTACAAGAGAGGTATCGTGAATAATTCCATTACATTGACTGAACGGGCGGCTACACAGATTAAGCGTCAATTAGAGCAGCGCGGTCACGGACTGGGGTTGAAGTTAGGCGTTAAAGAATCGGGTTGTACGGGATACGCCTATACTTTAGCCTACGCTGACGTATTAACTGACCATGATTCAATTCATGAAGGTTATGGCGTTAAAGTTATTGTTAGTGAAGAGCACCTTTCTTTTATTAAAGGGTTGGAATTGGATTATCGACAAGAAGGCATTAATGAAGCCTTTGTTTTTAATAATCCTAACGTGAAAGATGCTTGTGGCTGTGGAGAGAGTTTTTCCGTTTAGCACCATTATTAAAGGTACTGTGAGTAACAGTACCTTTATAATTTCCTAATGAATTCGGGTGTCTATTTGGGTGCCTGAATAAGCTTTAATGGCACAAAATTTGAATTCTGGTATTTTAGCTGCGGGGTCGAGGGCCTCATTAGTGAGTAGGTTGGCGCTAGCCTCGTTATAGCAAAAAGCCATAAAAATAGTTCCTTTCTGGATACTTGTTTCTGCTCTGGCATAGGCGGACAATTTTCCCCGCTTTGATTCTAAAGTAATGATCTCTCCAGCTTTAATGCCTAATTTTTCTAGGTCTTCAGGGTGAATCGAAGCAACAGGATCGGGTTCTAAGGCATTTAATGTTTCTGAATGGCGGGTCATGCTGCCGGTATGCCAGTGCTCTAGTTGTCGGCCGGTAATAAAAATAAAAGGGAAGTGTTCATCAGGGAGTTCATCGGCCTGCGTGTAGGATGCGGGGACAAATTTTCCTCGGCCGGTAACGGTTGGAAATCCATCAGTAAAAATAATAGGCTGTCCAGGGTCACCTTCCTGCTCAAGAGGGTAAGTTAGTGAGTCTTCCCGTTGTAGACGATCCCAAGTCATTCCTGCAATACTGTCCATAGCTAATCGCATTTCATTGAATACATCTTCAGGACCCTGATAATTCCAGTTCAGGCCCATTCGGTTGGCTATTTCTTGAATAATCCAGAGGTCTTGTTTGGCTTGACCCGGTGGCGTAACGGCTTGGCGGCCCATCTGAACGCGTCGATCAGTGTTGGAAAAAGTGCCATTTTTTTCGTAGAAAGCCGAAGCAGGCAAGATAACATCTGCAAAGCCGGCGGTCTCAGTGAGAAAAATATCCTGAACAACTAAATGATTGAGGGCTGCAAAGGCTTTTCTGGCATGGTTCTGATTCGGATCAGACATTGCTGGATTTTCACCTTCAACATACATGCCGTGAACATTACCATGGAGGATTTCATGAATCATTTCTACGGTCGTGAGGCCAGCGTCGGCACTGAGTGGTGTTTGCCACAGTTTTTCAAATTTTATGCGATTTTCAGGGTCGCTAACGGGGAGGTAATCAGGAAAAACCATCGGAATAAGGCCGACATCGGAAGCGCCTTGGACGTTGTTTTGACCTCTAAGAGGGTGTAGGCCGGTGCCAGGTCTTCCTATTTGGCCAGTCATTAAGGCCAGTGAAATCAGGCAACGTGCATTATCGGTTCCATGGATATGTTGAGAAACACCCATGCCCCATAAAATCATAGAGGCCTTAGATTTAGCGTAGAGTCTGGAAACTTCTCGAATGGTTTCGGCATCAATGCCGCAGATTGGGGCCACCTTTTCAGGGCTGTAATCGGCGACATGATCGCTCATAACCTCAAAATTCTCAGTGTGGGCATGAATATAATCATTATCTTGGAGTTGCTCTTCCAAAATGGTATACATCATGGCATTGAGTAAGGCGACATCGGTATCAGGTCTAAACTGTAAAGAATAAGACGCGTATTTGGCGATATCGGTTTTGGCCGGATCGATTAAGATTATTTTTGTGCCCTTTTTACTGGCATTCTTCATAAAGGTGGCGCCAACGGGGTGATTGACCGTTGGATTTGAGCCAATAATGATGATAACTTCGGCATCGCTAACATCGGATACAGGGTTTGAAACCGCGCCACTGCCAAGACATTCTAATAAGGCGACAACCGATGATGCATGGCAAAGTCGGGTGCAATGGTCGACATTGTTTGAGCCAAATCCAGTTCTAATCAGTTTTTGAAACAGATAAGCTTCTTCATTACTGCCTTTGGCTGAACCCAGTCCTGCTAAAGCATTATTGCCGATATTGTCGCGGATAGATAAAAAACCATGGGCGGCAAAATCCAGAGCTTCTTCCCAGCTGGCTTCGCGAAAGACGTCATTAATATTATCGGGATCCAGAAGTTCGGTGCTTTTAGCAACGCCTTCACGTCGGATGAGTGGGGTTGTTAGTCGCAGAGGGTTATCAATATAATTAAATCCGAAACGACCTTTAACGCATAACCGGTGGTGATTGGTGTAACCGTCTCGACCTTCGGTGTACATGATTTTATTGTCTTTGACATGGTATTTGATTAAGCAACCGACGCCGCAATACGGGCAAGTTGAATCAACAGTCTTGTCGATTGTTTCTAGACCAACATTATGAGCCGGCATCAGGGCACCGGTAGGGCAGGCCTGAACACATTCACCGCAACCCACACAACTACTGGCGCCCATGGGGTCTCCAATATCAAAGACAATTTCAGAATGTTTGCCACGGTTGGCGTAGCCAATAACATCATTCATTTGTTCTTCACGGCAAGCCCTAACGCAGCGTGTACATTGAATACAAGCATCTAAGTTCACCGCCATAGCGGGGTGTGAGGTGTCTGCTTTGGGTTGTGCGCGGCTGGGAAATCTGGGGGTTGAAAGGGCTAATTTATTAGCCCAGAGGTCTAACTCTGAATCTTTTTTGTACGGGGAGGGGCCCTGCTCCGGCATATCTGATAGTAATAGTTCAAGAACCATTTTTTGTGATTTCAGTGCTCGTTCACTCTGGCTTTTGACTTGCATGTTTTCAGTAGGCGCTCTACAGCAAGAGGGTGCTAAAACACGTTCTCCTTCGATTTCAACCACGCAAGCACGACAGTTTCCATCCGCTCTTAGGCCTTCTTTGTAACACAGATGGGGAATTTCTTTGCCGTGTCTTTTTGCCGCCTCGAGAATGGTTTCATCGGCAGCGGCTTCTATATTGTCCCCGTCCAGAGAGAAGGTTATGGTGTTTTTTGTAGTTTCTGGGTTAGCGGCCATAGTCGTGGTATTGATTTTATGAAGACGTTAATTCGTCAGGGAAGTATTTGATAATACTGCGTAATGGATTTGGTGCGGCTTGTCCTAGACCACAGATTGAAGCATCGCACATGACTGATGAGAGCTCTTCCAGTAGTTCAGTATCCCATTGAGATTGCTCCATGAGTCCAACGGCTTTACTGGTCCCTACGCGACAAGGCGTACATTGACCGCAGGACTCTTCTTCAAAGAATTTCATGGCGTTAAGAGCGCAGTCTTTAGCACTATCTTGATCAGAAAGTACAATGATGGCAGCGGATCCGATAAAACAGCCGTATTGATTGAGTGTGTCAAAGTCGAGAGGAATATCGCCCAGAGAAGCCGGTAAAATACCGCCTGAGGCGCCGCCGGGGAAGTAACCATAAAATTGTTGGCCGGGTAGCATTCCACCACAATATTCTTCAATCAGTTCTTTGATGGTGATCCCAGCTGGGGCGAGGTGGACACCGGGTTTTTGGACGCGTCCGGAAACGGAAAAAGAGCGTAAGCCTTTACGATCATGACGACCGTGCGAACTAAACCATTCCGGGCCTTTTTCAATAATATCTCGAACCCAGTAAACAGTCTCCATGTTGTGTTCAAGCGTGGGCCGGTTAAATAAACCAACTTCGGCTAAATAAGGGGGGCGCAGACGCGGCATACCGCGTTTACCTTCTAAGGATTCGATCATGGCAGATTCTTCACCACAAATATAAGCACCCGCTCCGCGACGCAGTTGTATGTTAGGCAACTGATGGGATGCGGACGGTGGGTTGTTTGTTAAATTCTGAAGTTCACGGGTCAGAATTTCTCGGCAACCGGCATATTCGTCGCGTAAATAAATATAGATTTCAGCGCAATCAACTATAGTGGCGGCAATTAACATGCCTTCAAGAAAACGGTGTGGGTCTTGTTCAAGATAATGACGATCTTTAAAGGTGCCGGGTTCGCCTTCATCGATATTAATGGCCATCATTCTAGGGCCTGAGTAACCTTTGACAATGCGCCATTTTTTGCCGGCAGGAAAACCTGCACCACCTAAGCCGCGTAAGCCGGAATTCTCCATGAGTGTAATGATTTGTTCGGCATCACGTTCGCCATCGAGACAACTGTGTAAGGTTTGGTAGCCACCGTCTTGTTCATATTGGTCACGAGTTATGTAGTCAGCTATTGGTGCGGTAATTTGCTTGGTTTCAATAGCGGAAACGGTTTTATCTACCGTCGCGTGGGCAATTGGATTTTGACCGACAACAGCAACAGGTGCTTCTTGGCAACGACCGACACAGGGAACCGGTTGGAGGCGGACCGTGTCACCTAGCGTATTTTGTAGCGTACTGAGCAAGTCTTTAGCACCGGCAAGTTCACAAGAAACCGATTCGCAGACCCGAACCGTTAAGTTTGGCGGTGGATTTTCTCCTGCTTTAACAACATCAAAGTGATGATAGAAACTCGCAACCTCGAAGACTTCAGCCGTCGATAGGTTCATTTCGTGTGCTAAAGCGGTTAAGTGCTTGTCAGAAAGATGATGGTACCGGTCTTGTATTTTATGTAAATGCTCAATCAACAGGTCGGCGCGACGCGGTTCATTGCCTAAAAGGTCTTGGATTTCTCTGAGGGTCGTTAAGTCAACGGAATGGCCTTTTCGGCCTTTGCGTTTTTTTTTGACGATTTGATCTGCATCAATATGTGTGGTTGCCACTCAGGTCCCCTAATAGCTGTAAAATGATTAGCAAATTTAATGACTTATGCTAAAAAATGGGTAAACTTTACAGTAGATTGTACATTGCTTTCAAGTCATTATTTGTGACGTTTCTATCATTAAAAATGATATAGTTAGGGGCTTATTAGTTGTTAATCGTTACTCTTGTTTGAAACACTTTTATGTTGAATCCACAGCATTTACTGACTTTTTGTGTCGTCGCCAAGTTTTGTAGTATAACTCGGGCAGCACAGGCGTTAAATATTGGTCAGCCGGCGGTATCAGGGCAATTGAAATTATTGCAAGGTGCTGTGGGTGAACCGTTATATGAGCGTGAGGGGCACCGTATTGTCTTAACGCCGGCCGGGGAGAGTTTGTTAGAGCATGCGAATAATTTTGAGAAAAGCTTTAGTGAAGCCAATGAATTTGTTCGTTGTTTGCAGGAAATCAATGCAGGGACACTTCGGATTGGTTCAACCATGACCATAGCTAGCTTTTATCTACCTAAATATGTTGTGCAATTACAAACACTGCATCACGGTGTACAAGTCTTTATGAAAACGGGAAATACGCATGAAATCCTGAAAAATCTGAGTAGTCTCGATTTAGGTTTTATTGAAGGACCGATTGATCGAGAATTATTGCCTAAGAATTATCAATTAATACCGTGGCAAGAGGATGAAATTGTGTTGGTCTTACCGGAAGGTCATGAGCTTTCCTATCTGTATTCTGAGTCGGTTCCGCTGCATGCGTTACTTAATTACCCAGTGATTTGGCGTGAGCCTGAATCAGGAGCGCGTCAGGTTTTAGAAAGAGCGTTAGCAAAAGCGAAATTGGAGATTCCTGTTAATATAGAAGTCATGGGTGTTTCGGGTATTAAAGAGGCTGTGAGAGCCGGATTAGGCATTGGTTTTTCTTCTTCTCAGGCTTTGCGTTATGAGCGCGAAGGATTAGTGGCTCGTCGGTTAAATTCAACCAGTGGGTTGTTGTGGCATTTGAATATTATTGCGCCGAAAGTCGCTATTCAGTCGCGTGCAGTGAAAGCTTTTTTAGAATTGTGTGATCAAAAGGAGAGTGGTTCGAAATGAAATCTTTTTGGGTAGTCAGTTTAAGCCTATGGGTGGGTTTTTTCACAGTGCAATGCCAAGCCAAGATAAAGGAGGCTTTTACAGTACAGAAGGTCGCGCCAGGATTATATTTTCATTTAGGCAACCATGAGTTACCTAATCGAACCAATCATGGTGCAATAGCTAATATCGGCTTTGTGGTTGGTAAGCAATGTGTCGCCGTTTTGGATTCAGGGGGTAATCGAGAGCAAGGTCGTTTACTGAAAGAGGCGATTGAGAAAATTACTGACGTGCCGATTTGTTATGTCATAAATAGCCATGTACACCCTGATCATATTTTTGGCAATCGTAGTTTTAAAGAGAACGGTGTGCAATTTATCGGGCATAAGAATCTTGCGCGTGCTCTGCAAGCGCGAGCGATTTTTTATACCCAACGCGCTGTGGAGCAGTTAGGGATTAACTTAACGTTACAAGATATAGTGTTGCCAGATATTGCGGTGACTGATTCTTTAACGTTGGATTTAGGGGGCAGAATATTGGCCATTACAGCGCACGGTAGTGCTCATACAGATAATGATTTGTCTGTGCTTGATGAGAATAGCCAGACCTTATGGTTATCAGATTTATTGTTTGTCGAGCATCTGCCTGTGGTTGATGGCAGTCTTAAGGGCTGGTTAAAAGAATTAAAAGGGTTATCACGTTTACAGGTTAAGCGTGTGGTTCCAGGGCATGGCCCGGTTCTTGTTAACTGGCGAGCTGCATTGCAACGCCAAGAGTCATATTTGTCCCTGTTATTGAGAGAAGTGCGGGCAATGATAAAAGAGGGCAAGTTTATTGAACAAGCTATTGCTGAGGTGGGTCAAAATGCAGCAGGGCAGTGGGCCTTGTTTGATGTTTTCCATAAAAAAAATATCACATTCGTTTTTGCTGAATTAGAGTGGGAAGATTAATAGGATAAGAGGTTATTTATGAAAATAGTTAGCGTGATTCTGAGTTTATGTTTAGTGTCTTTTATTAGCGTCGTTTCTGCTGGTGTTGATGAAACGGTTTGGCAAAACACATTGAAGGGGCAGTTTTTTTCAGGGCGTGCGATTAGTGAGTCTGAAAATATTATTGCTATAGAGGCGCCTTACCGTGCAGAAGATGCAGCCTTGGTTCCGATTAGGGTGACCAGTAAGATTAATCAGACGGATGATAAATATATAAAAAAAATCACCTTGATTGTCGATAAGAATCCGATACCTTTTGCTGCTGAGTTTAATTTTACGCCCTTAAGTGGTAAAGCGGATGTTGCTATGCGTCTTCGCGTTAATTCTTACAGCTATGTGCGTGCTATTGCAGAAATGAATGATGGACAACTTGTTATGGTGAAAAAGTTTGTTAAAGCCAGTGGCGGTTGTTCGGCCCCGATTGGAGCCGATTTAGATGCGGCGATGCAGCGATTAGGACGTATGAAATTCAAGTTCCCCAGTAGCGTACAGTCTAATGAGCCCAATTTGGCGCAATTATTAATCAGTCACCCTAATATCACCGGGATGCAAATGGATCAGGTCAGTCGCTTTATACGTCCAGCTTATTATGTGGAAAAAGTAAAGGTAACGTTTGATGGTCAGCCGGTACTGACGGCTAAGACGGATATTGCGATTAGTGCAGATCCTAATTTTAGATTTTATTTTGTGCCTCAGTCAGCCGGTGAATTACGTGCCGAAGCGATTGATACGGATGGCAAGGTCTTTTCACAAACATATCAAGTTAAACCTTGAGTGCGTGTTGTTGCAAAATGGATTTAGGGAGTACTTATGAACGATAAAGAGCGAGTGGCAAAAAAGGCGGCGATGGAAGTTAGCTCGGGTATGGTTGTTGGGTTAGGAACCGGTTCAAGTGCAGATTGTTTTATTGAAGCCTTGGCTCAACGGCATCATGAAGAAGGATTGGTTGTGCAAACCGTTGCCAGTTCAATTGTGAGTATGCAAAAGGCTCAACGATTAGGGTTGCCGATGATGGCTATAGAACACTTGAATAAACTTGATTATTATGTCGATGGTGCTGATGAGGTGACCGATGATTTAGTTTTATCTAAAGGACAAGGTGCGGACTTGGTACGGGAGAAGATTTTAGCAACAGCGGCTGATAAGTTTATCGTTTTGATTGATGAGAGTAAACGTGTCCGGCAGATTGGTGATCGTTTTCCTGTTCCTGTCGAGGTAATTCCTTTTTCGTGGCAATTGGTTGTGAAGGCGTTACAAGGGATCGGTGGTCAAGCGGTATTAAGGCCTAATGCCAATAACAGTGGGCTTGCTGTTACCAGTTATGGCAATTTGGTGTTAGATGTTGATTTTGGGTCTTTGTTAACGGCTGAACAAATAGACACGACTTTAAATGCGATGCCTGGGGTTATTGAGCATGGTGTTTTTCGTGATTTAGCTTCTGTTATTTATATCGGCATTGACGGTGTTGTGGAAGAATTAAAGCGTTTATAACAAGTTTTCGGAGGTGATTAATAGGCTGCCATTTCGGTATGGCATATTTTGAGTAAAGGAAAATAAACGTAACGGGTTGAGGCTATAACCGTTGCAAAAGGTTGGTTTAAAAAACAAAAAGGGGTGGGTATGTTAGTAAAGGGTCAAAAAGCACCGGCATTTTCTGTCGAGAATGAAGCCGGTAACAGTATTAGTCTTGATGATTATCAGGGTAAACGTAATGTGGTGTTATATTTTTATCCTAAAGATGATACGCCGGGATGTACGATTGAGGCGAATGATTTTACTCGTTTGGCAAATGAATTTTCTGGTTTTGATACGGTTGTATTAGGGGCCAGTAAAGACAGCTGCGAAAGCCATCAGGATTTTATTAATAAATTTAAGTTAAATGTTGTCTTATTGTCTGATGTCAGTGGTAAGTTGTGTGCGGATTATGATGTCTGGCGAGAAAAAGTAAGAGCGGGTGTGACGTCTATGGCTATTCTTCGGTCAACCTTTATTATTAATAAAGCCGGTGATCTAGTTGAAGCTTACTATGGCGTTAATCATGAAGGTCATGCTGAAGCGATTCTAGAGCGAGTGCAGCAATTGCATTATCGGCCTTAAGGTTATTGGGTTGTTTAAGAGAAAGTTGTGGCTAGAATAGCCACAGCTTTCGGCATTATTTAATTTAGGGTTGTTCAAAAATCTCAATAGCATTGCCATCAAGGTCACGGAAGAACAGGGCGCGTCGTCCTGAACGGCTTAGGCTATAGCCAATATTATTTTTATCAAGTTTGTCTACGATGAGATCAATATTGCTGACTGTGAATGCAACGTGGCGGTCATGGCCGCCGTGTTTAGGTCGATCGGTAATGGGGTCAGGGTTGCTGAGTTCAATAAGGTGCATTTGTTGGTTGCCGATCTGAAACCACGCGCCTGGGTACTCCAAGTCAGGGCGAGTAATGCGTTCTAGATTTAGCATCCGTTGGTAGAAGGTCACGGAAGTTTCAGTATCTTGAACCAATAGGCTAACGTGGTGAAGGGTTAGGTTATTATCAGACATGGTTTTTCTTTGAGGGCTAGGTTTGGTGAGTGACGTTAATTTTTTTATTTAAGGTTTCCAGCATGAAGGCCGCATTCTTTTTTATCTGTTTCCCACCACCAACGGCCACTGCGTTCATGTTGATTAGGGGTAATGCTACGTGTGCAGGGTTCACAACCAATACTGACAAAACCTTTGCTATGGAGTGTGTTAAATGGGACCTGATAGGCTTCGATATAATCCCAAACTTGTTGTGAGCTCCATTTGGCCAATGGATTGAATTTTATAACGGTATGATTTGGAGTTGAGAAAGCTTCGTCTTCTTGTAGTACCGGTAAATTTTGCCGTGTATCTAAACTTTGATCCATGCGTTGCCCCGTTATCCAAGCATCAAGGTTAAGCAGTTTTCTTTGTAAGGGCTGGACCTTTCTGATACCACAACATTCTTGGTGGCCGTCTTTAAAAAAACTAAACAGGCCTTTTTGCTGTACAAAAGGGTCGAGTGTCTTAAAGTCTGGCGTTAATAATTCAATATTGAGTTGGTAATGGTTGCGAACTTGCTCAATAAATTGATAGGTTTCAGGGTGTAGGCGTCCGGTGTCCAGTGAAAAGACTTGAATATCTTTTTTAATATTCAGTGCCATATCAATGAGAATGACATCTTCAGCGCCACTAAATGACAAGGCGATGTGATCAAATTGTTCCAATGCATACTTCAGAATAGCGCGAGGTGATTTATCAGCCAGCTCTATTTGTAATTGTGCAGTGTTGAGTGAAGTGTCAATCATGATGAGGGTATGTAATCTATTAGTGTTGTTGGAAATATTGTGCCAGAAAATCATCAAAACTTATACGGTCACTTGCTTCAATTTCGGCTAAACGTTTTTTTGATAAGATTGACATTTTAGTGAAGGTGTCAGTTTCTTCAGCGCTGAGTTGTTGTTGACGGTAATGGCGCTCGTGCAGGCGTGATTGTTCAATGGCAAATCGAGCAAAAGGTTGTTGATTTTTTTGCATATCCGCTATTATTTTAGCCGAAGGGGTCTGCTCAGGTTGAGTGGTGCAGTTGATTTGTTGTGTTAAGGCATTTTGATACGGGCTGCCGGTTTGGCCTTGGTCCAAGGTTTGGCAGATTGGCGCCATGCTTTCTAGGATGTTAGTCGCCCATTCTGTGAGGGTTATGTTTTTGCCATTTTGATTGAGTAATAAGCCAGGACGGCGTCCTTCATGAGCAACAGTTGATAAGTTCTGATTGTTAATCTGTTGCTGTTTTGAGGTGCTTTGGGGGCTTTCTTGAAACAAGCAGGTCAGTAAAAAAGCTTCTAAAAAGTGAGCGGTATGGGTATCGATTCCGTTCGGGTGGTAAATATCAAGATCAAGCGAACGGATTTCCACGTATTGAATACCTCGGCGTTGTAATGCCAAGGTAGGTTTTTCACCAGAAGCACTAATCTGCTTAGGACGTATCGTGTTATAAAATTCATTCTCTATTTGCAATATATTGGTGTTGAGTTGTTTGTATTCACCGTTGTTTTTAAGGCCAATTTTTTTGTAATCTGCGTAAGGTGTTTCAATCGCCGCAGTGAGACTGTTGACATAGCCGGCTAAGTTGTTGTAATTAATTTCCAGATCGGCTTGGTTGTCACTCTTATAGCCAATATCACTCATTCTAAGTGACGTTGCATATGGCAGATAAAAGGTATGGTTGTCAAAAGACTCAAAAGTATTAGGGGTCAAAGGGCGATCTTTAAAGAAGTTCTTGCAAATGGCGGGTGAGGCGCCGAATAAATAAAGTAGCAACCAGCCTTGATTTAAGAAGTTTCTAATAAGATTAAAGTATTGATCGGCAATGAAGTCTTGAGCAGGTTGTGAATTGTTATTTAGGGCTTGTAATGTTGGCCACAGTTGTTCGGGGATAGAATAATTGAAATGGATGCCGGCTATAGCCTGCATCGTTCGTCCATAACGGTGGCCAAGGCCTTGGCGGTAGATATGTTTCATCTGACCAATATTGGATGTGCCATATTGGGCAATAGGAATACTTTTGTCACCATCAATACCACAGGGCATGCTTGCGGCAAGTAGAAATTCATCAGGAAGATGGTCATAAACAAATTGATGAATATTATTCAGATAAGTTAACGACTCCGTGATTTGTGCAGAAGGCGGTGTGATGAGCTCCATCAAGGCTTCTGAATAATCGGTGGTAATACTGGTGTGTGTTAGGGCAGCTCCAAAGGCCTTGGGGTGTGATGTTTGAGCGATAAAACCTGTTTGGGATAATCTTAGGTTTTCTTTTTCAATACCTTTTAGTCCGCCTATAATAAGTTTTTCTTGGCCGGAGTCGATTAATTGGCTGAAACGCTTTGGCGTTAGATTATCCAAAATGCAAGATCCTTGTAAAAAATGGTCGTGGACGTCTGTATGTGTTGCAATACAGTTATAATGACCGCCCATTATAGATTGAAATACAAATTAAAAAAAACCTTGATGTGACCGAAAATAATAATCATCTTGAAAAGGCACGATTAGTTCTTGAGACTGTTTTTGGCTACGACAGTTTTCGAGGGCTTCAAGAAGCCATTATCGCTCACACATTGACGGGAAAAAATTCCCTCGTGCTAATGCCCACCGGTGGTGGGAAGTCGTTGTGTTATCAAATCCCTCCCTTGGTTGATGGCGGGGTTGGTGTGGTTGTGTCGCCGTTAATTGCATTGATGCAAGACCAGGTCACTGCACTACACCAGGCCGGTGTTAAGGCGGAAACGTTAAATTCTACCCAGACAGCGGTAGTGTCGAAGTCGATAGAAGCATCGCTACAGCGTAATGAATTACAATTACTTTACATTACCCCTGAACGGTTACTGTCAGGTGGGTTATTGACTATTCTCAAAACCATTAAGGTAACCTTGTTTGCTGTTGATGAAGCGCATTGTGTGTCGCAGTGGGGGCACGATTTCCGAGAAAGTTATTTGCAGTTATCGAGGTTGGCAGAGCATTTTCCACAGGTGCCAATTATGGCTTTAACGGCAACAGCTGATCCTCGAACCCAACAGGAGATTATTGACCGGTTATCGATTGGTAGTGACCAGGTTTTTAAGGCGGGATTTGATCGTCCGAATATTCGCTATCGAATTTTGCAAAAACAAAAGCCCCATGAGCAATTAGTGGCTTTTATTCAACAAGAGCATCGCGGAGATTCTGGCATTATCTATTGTTTATCCCGAAAGAAGGTGGAGCGAACAGCGAGTCGCTTAACCAGTCAAGGGATTACTGCTCTACCGTATCACGCAGGCATGTTACCTGGAGAGAGGCAGAGCAATCAATTGCGGTTTTTGCGGGAAGAGGGGGTGATCATGGTGGCGACTATTGCTTTTGGCATGGGCATTGATAAACCCAATGTAAGATTTGTAGCGCATCTTGATCTACCTAAGAGTATTGAATCTTATTATCAGGAAACCGGCCGGGCAGGGAGAGATGGTTTACCTGCGAATGCCTGGATGGTCTATGGGTTGCAAGATGTGGTGACCCTACGTCAGATGGTGAGTCAGTCACTCACGTTAGGTGATGTTCAAAAACAAGTTGAGCGACATAAACTCGATGCAATGTTGGCCTTATGTGAGCAAATAGAATGCCGGCGTAAGGTTCTATTGGAATATTTTGGTGAGCCGGTTGAGCATCAGGGGTGTAATAATTGTGATACCTGTTTAGAGCCCGTAGCAACGTGGGATGGCACCGTTGCAGGGCAACAAGCACTCTCTTGTGTTTATCGTACTGGACAACGTTTTGGCGTAGAGTATTTGGTCGATGTCCTTCAAGGTAAAGTAACCGATAGGATCACTCGTTTTGGCCATAATAAGCTTTCTGTGTACGGCTTAGGCGTGGATAGAACGCGAACCCAATGGCGATCAATTTATCGGCAACTTTTGGCTAGAGGCTTAATAACGGTTGATTTAGAAGGGCATGGGAGTTATCAATTAACCGAACGATGTCGGCCTGTTTTACGCGGTGAGCTTACCTTGGTGCTACGAAAAGAACAGCGGATTCCACAAGCTTATGTGGGTAATACTTTTCGTTCAGGAAGTGTGGGGCGTCGTGAGAAACGACTCTGGGAGGCTCTGCGGGCTAAACGCTGGGAGATCGCAGAATCTCAGAAAGTCCCACCGTATCAAATTTTTCATGATGCAACATTGGTTCAGATGAAAGACCGGTTGCCTAGAAGCAATGAGCAATTTAAGGCGATATCAGGTGTTGGGGAGCGTAAGTTGGCGCTCTACGGCGATCAATTCCTAGCTGTTATTGAGCAATTTGTTAAATTGCCGGATGATAAACGGATGACCGAAACAATTGTGACAACATTGGATTTTTTTATGGCAGGTCTGACTGTTGAGGCCATTTCACAAAGAAGAGAGATTGCTTTGGATACGGTTTACGCACATTTAGCTGAAGGGGTAACTTCAGGGGTGGTTAAATTAACTGAAGTTGTACCTGTTTCAGAACAAGAAGTAATGGTGATTGAGCACGCTATTTTAGAGTCCTCTGATGAACAGAACCAGACCTTGCGTGGAGTTTATGATGCCTTAGATGGGGCTTACAGTTACGGTGTTATTCGTTGCGTTAAGGCTGCTTTACAAAGAGCATTGGCGGATTGATTTAGGTATCGGCAGGCTGTTCGGTGTTGTTGAAATGATAGTTGTTTTTTAGGCAATGATCGAGCCATTGACCCAGGAAATAATTTAAAGACCACTTATAGTCCCTAATAGCAATGGAATGCCGAGCACTCTTGATGGATTGAAAGACATGGGGTCGTTCGTGGTGACGAATGACTTCGACCATTTGAGCATCTAAGTAAACTTTGATGTTGACGGCGGGTTCAAAAGCGTGTGTTTCATGTTGCTCAAAACAGTGGCTGAGTTCTAGTGTTAAGGTGTATGGGGCGCGATCAATGACTGATAAATGTAATGCTAAGGGGGCGTTAGTGGCGCCTATAGCGGATGCTTTGATTTGGGTGATCTGCGGTATCAGGGTGAAGAGTTTTTGATAATTAGACTCGCATATTTTTTCAAGGCAAAACGATTTGTTGACAAGCTGTAGTTTTGACATCGTTAGGATTCACGATAGCAAGCAGATGAACTCGCCGTTTCCCAGAGGACCACTTGCTCAATGTTGAAGCCCTGTTCTTTCATGTGAAAAAAAATCATTTTGGCAAGAACTTCAGCGGTTGGGTGTTCGTTTAAAGGCATGAATCGTTCGTTATTTTGTTTGAGCCATGGGATGATAGGATCATCTTGATAAACTAAAAAATTATGGTCTAATTGCTCTTCTATGTAGGCACTGGCACTGGCTTTGATGTCTGAAAAATCACAAACCATTCCGTGATTATTGAGTTCATCTGCGGTAACGGTAATGGCGGCCTTTACGCTGTGGCCATGGAGATGTTGGCATTTACCGGCATGGTTCATTAGTCGGTGGCCGTAGCAAAAATAAATTTCTTTGGTGATTGAGTACATAATTCAGTTGATTAACAGATTGAGGGTCTGTAATGGCAGTCTTTAATGCGCTTTAATGGTGCTGATAATAGCACTAATTTCAAAGTGTTGGTGATCAATGCGTGTGCTTGATTCTACTTCAATCAGTGCGGTAAAAGAAACGTCAGATAATTGTTGTGGTGATAAGGTGACTTCCAGTGCCCATCCTGTCTGGATGGTTGAGTCAGTGTTAAAGATTAACTTATTATCAGTCAATGTTGTGCATATCCCCTGATACTGTTGAGTGTTGTTAAAGAAGCGATAACTGATCGGAATTGTTGTCGAGAGCTTATTAATAGGTAAAGACATGGCTTAGTGGCTTTGTTTTGGTAATTTGAGGGGCTTGGTGTGGATTAGGTACTGATCAGTTTACTATAAAAAAATATTTTGCGTTTGGTGGTCTTAATTCTAAGGTGAGTGCCCTTGAAATATAGCTATTCAAGTTAGACTGTGGCATATTACGCTGTTTAATTAGCGCTAGTGGCTGATGGATTTCAGGACTAGCCCTTTGCATCGGGCGTTGTCATGGACAGGGTCATTTTTTAAACAGTTAGCCGTTGGCTAGTACTAAAGTGGATTTTAGGCCCATGAGTAAACAAACCGTTCTAACCGGTATTACAACAACAGGGACGCCGCATCTTGGCAATTATGTGGGGGCTATTAGGCCTGCGATTATTGCGAGTAATGATGCTCAGGTTACCCCTTATTATTTTTTAGCTGATTATCATGCGCTCATTAAATGCCATGAGCCAGAGCGGGTAAGGCAGTCAAGTTTAGAAATTGCCGCCACCTGGATGGCGCTGGGTCTTGATACTTCAAATGCAATCTTTTATCGGCAATCAGACGTTCCAGAAATTCTTGAATTAACCTGGATGCTAACATGCGTGACTTCGAAAGGATTAATGAACAGAGCGCATGCTTACAAAGCATCGGTGGATGAAAATGAACAGGAAGGGCGAGCCGATCCCGATAAAGGGATAACCATGGGACTTTTTAGCTATCCCGTTTTAATGGCGGCAGATATTTTAATGTTCAATGCCCATAAAGTTCCCGTCGGCAAAGACCAAATACAACACATTGAAATGGCACGTGATATTGCCGGTCGGTTTAATCATATTTTTGGGGAGCATTTTGTTTTACCTGAAGCCGTGGTGGATAATAATGCGGCTACACTTTCTGGATTAGACGGCCGAAAGATGAGTAAAAGTTATAATAATACGATTCCATTATTTGCCCCAGAAAAGAAATTCCGTAAATTGATTAATAAAATTAAAACTAATTCATTAGAACCAGGCGAGCCGAAAGATCCAGATAGCTGCACTTTATTTAGTATTTACCAAGCCTTTGCAACACCTGCTGAACTTGATGCTATGCGGGTACGCTACGCGGAGGGGATTGCTTGGGGTGAAATGAAAAAACATTTATTTGAATATATTAATGATCAGATTGCGCCAGCTAGAGCACATTATGATGAGCTTATTCAATCGCCAGATGTCATAGAGCAAGCGTTGATTGACGGGGCTGTGAGAGCACGGGAAGTGAGTGTTCCTTTTATGCAGAAGATTCGAGCTTCAGTAGGGATACAGAAAATTAGATCGCTATAACAGTGAAACAATCAGAGGTCACTTTCTTAAACTGGGTTAAAGCCGGTTTACGATTGTTAGGGTGTCGACCTGGGGTTTGGTTGAGTTACCTCTTAGTCATGACGGTGTTGCTATCGGTTGGGCGTATATCGTTAGCCTTAGGAATTATACTGTCAACAGTTAGTTTTTTGATGACCGTGTCAATGGCCGCTTATGTTGATCCAGAGCAGTCAAATCAATCCTGTAAGGTATTTATAAAAATGATGCGCTCACACCTACCGGTCGCATTTTCTATGGCGGTCATGCTTGCCTTGTGTTGGCTGGTTTTTAGAGCTGTTTTTAATGTTTATAGTGGTGAGCCTGAGAAAATAATGTCCTTTTTCTTTGATTGGCAATTAGTTGATCAGAGCATTTTTGATCAAGGGGTGCGTGAATATTTAGGCTGGCTTTTTCGTGCGGCTATTGTGACGTTGATTTTTCTGGTTCTAATGTTGACGTCTTTTGTGAGTTGGTTTAGTTACCCGTTAATGACTTGTCAGGGTTTTAATTGGGTTCAAGCGAAGCATCGTGGAAAAGCGATGACACAAGCCTTTCATGGTGTTTGCCAAAAGCAATTGGCTTTTTCATTTTTCTTGGCTATTGTTGGAACGGGACTTTTTCCCTTGTTGACACCCCTTATTTATATTGTTGTTGGTGTGTTACTGTACGCTTCTTTTGCTGATATTAGTCGGCATTATTCATAGGTTATGTTGCAACTGATCACGGTTGATTTTAACAAGGCAGGGCATGCCTCAGCGGTAATGGCATTATTAGAGCATTATGCCTGTGATCCTATGGGCGGTGGTGAAGCGTTATCTGAATACGCAAAGCAAAATTTAATTGAAAAACTAGCGCAACGCCAAGATGTATTAACGGTATTGGCTTATCTTGATGAAACCCCTGTGGGGTTAATTAATTGCTTTGAGGGTTTTTCAACATTTCAATGCAAGCCGTTATTGAACATTCATGATCTTATTGTACACGCGGATTTCAGGCAGCAAGGTTTAGCGACGCAGTTAATTAAATGTGTCGAGCAATTAGCAATAGAACGTGGCTGTTGCAAGCTAACCTTAGAAGTTTTATACGGGAATGAAATAGCCCGTGAAGTCTACGGTAAGTCTGGGTTTAGTGGTTATCAGCTTGACCCGACTTTAGGGGAGGCGATTTTTTTAGAAAAGACAATTATCTAGAAACGTCAGTTGCGTATTTTTTAGGTGTGTTATAGCGTTTGTGAGAATGTTATGGTTAAGTGGTTTAAAAGTCTGTTAAGTTTGGTTTATCGCATTTTGAAGACGAGTTATTAATATGTTAAATAAAATTAAGTCATTTTTTGATCAACATATAGCACCGAGTGAGTCGGTACAGGTTGAGGAAGAAGAACTTCACCTTGCGTGTGCTGCATTATTAATAGAAATGATGCATATGGATGATGTCGTACGACCCGAAGAAAAAGCGATGATTGTGCGTCGTATTAAGGAACATTTTGTACTTTCTGACGAGGCAGCGAATACTGTAATTGCATTGGCAGAAGAGCAAAGAACGCAGGCAATCGATTATTACCAATTTACATCATTAATTAATAAAGGTTTTTCTCAGGAGCAAAAAATAACTGTGATCAAGTTGCTCTGGGAAATCGCTTTTGCTGATGGGGAACTTGATATTTATGAGGAACATCTAGTGCGTAAAATAGCTGATTTATTGCATATATCACATATGGATTATATTAAAACTAAACTTCAAGTTGATCATCGCTAAAGATTATAGTTTATTAATAACAGGAGTTTAAAAGCCGGTGGCGCGTTTATGGTTTCTACTGGGCTTAAAGATAAGAACATGAAAATTTGCCCCATTATTCTTTCCGGAGGCGCCGGTACCCGGTTATGGCCGCTTTCCCGTACACTTTTCCCCAAGCAGTTTTTAAATCTTGTTTCAGAGCAGAGTTTATTTGTTGAGACTGTCTCTCGCATTAGTGGATTGGCGTTAGAAACACTGCCCCCGCTAGTGGTGTGTAATGAGGCGCATCGTTTTTTGGTGGCACAACAATTACAAGACGGTGGCTTTGACCATTCTGGTATTTTGCTTGAGCCGTGTGGTAAAAATACGGCACCGGCCATTATGTTGGCTGCAGCGCATCTGAAAAAGCATTACGCTGAAGACGTGTTGATGTTGGTATTGCCGGCCGATCATGTGATTGAGTCCGTCGATGCCTTTCACAGTGCGGTTGCAAAATTGATGCCTTTGGCCAGTACGGGGTCTTTGTGTACCTTTGGTATTGTCCCTACGCATCCCGCTACTGGGTTTGGCTATATTCGAGCGGGTGAGGTTGCTACGACCAACCCATCGGGTGTGGCAACGGTCGACGCCTTTGTGGAAAAGCCGGATCAGACAACGGCGGAAGGCTATGTTGCTGAGGGCTGTTATTGGTGGAACAGTGGTATGTTCTTATTTAGTGTTGAAAGTTATGCCAAGGCGCTACAACTTACCGCACCTTCCATGCATCAAGGTTGTGTGGCGGCGATGGAGCAGGCTGAGCAGGATCGAGACTTTGTACGACCTGACCGGCAACGCTTTGAGCAGTGTCCCGCTGATTCGATTGACTATGCGGTGATGGAAAAAGCGATCGGCTTGGGTATCCCGGTACAGGTCGTGCCGATGGCGGCCGGGTGGAGCGATGTGGGGTCGTGGAATTCGTTGTTAGAGGTCATCCCTAAGGATAGGCAGGGTAATGGCATTCAAGGGGATGTAGTAGCGATAGATAGTCAGGATTGTCTATTGCATTCCAGTCAGGGTTTAATTGCCACCGTAGGCCTTAACGATATGCTCGTTGTCAATACGGCAGATGCCGTGTTGGTGGCGCCGTTATCAGAAAGTGAACGGGTGAAAGAAGTGGTTGAACAACTCAAACTTCAGGGCCGAGAAGAAAGCAGTTTGCATCGGGAAGTGCACAGGCCTTGGGGGACTTACGACAGTATTGATGAGAGTGCTACTTTTAAGGTAAAGCACATTAAAGTCTTACCGGGTGCAAAATTATCGTTGCAGTTACATCACCAACGTGCCGAGCATTGGGTGGTCGTCTCTGGGGTCGCAACCGTTACCCGTGGGGATGAGGTTTTCACCATCAATGTAAATGAGTCAACGTATATCCCGTTAGGCATTAAGCATTCACTGGCTAACACCGGTCGTGAATTATTGGAAATTATCGAAGTTCAAAGTGGTAACTATCTGGGTGAGGACGATATTGTACGTTTTGAAGATCAATATGGTCGGGTTAACGCAACGGTTGAAACCTAGCTAATAGAGGCGTTATCTTTTACACAGTAATACTGGCTGAATTGAAAAGCATTGGAATCATGCGCTTTGGGTTTAGCCGGTTAAAATAGATGGGTGGGTCTTTGATAACTTGATTGAAGGTTATCATTTTAATTCAGTATAGCTTTGGTCTATTTGAAAATCTTTCGAATAAATTGAACTTTTTTTCTGCCTTGTTAGCATAATAGCTCATGTAGAATTGCGCACACTCCCTTTTTACAATCGTTTTAAGGCGTAACCCGAGTTGTAACTGGTTGCGCCTTTTTTTATTGTTTAAGTTTAATATGCTTGGGTTAAGAGTATCGTTACGTCAGTGTTGTAAGGGTAGCGTTTTTATTATCGACACTACCTTATTTTAGGGGCATTAACCTCAGGTTGACAGTAGCTTTTTAGGCCATTTTTTGTGTTTATGTAGAATATTTTGAACCACTAAATTTGAACTATAAGTATGGGTGTTGATCCAAGTATTAAGCGCACTAGGCTGATTTATAAATATTGAGAGTTTCACTTCATAATGGGAGGGATTTGTTATGAATGGACGGAAATATGAAGATCAATGGTCCGAGATGGATAAGACCACTTACGACTGGTCAATAAAGGCCTTTCGTACGCTTAGAAAGATGTTGAAAGTCAATATTAAACTTCATGCGGATAGTGACCAAATTCAGCAAGGGAGTATCTTCCTATTTAATCACTTTTCACGTATTGAAACATTTATCCCCCAGTACCTTATTCATGAAACCACAGGCGATTATAGTTGTTCGATAGCCTCGAGTGAATTTTTTAACGATGACAGTATTTTTTCAACCTATTTAGAAAAATTAGGGGTTGTGCCGCATGATCACCAACGGTTATTTCCTCTATTGGCTAAACAGATATTACACGGAAAAAAAGTTATTATTTTCCCCGAGGGAGGGATGGTTAAAGATCACCGTGTTATGGATGATTCTGGGGCCTTTCAGATGCTTGACCAAATGTCTGGCGTTATTCGTAAACAACATACCGGCGCTGCGGTTTTGGCTCAAGGCATTGAAGCGTTTAAAGCCACCGTTAGAAATGCTTATCGTAAAAAAAATGTCAGTAAATTAATCTATTGGCAAGAAACATTAGAGTTTGAAAATATCGATGCGTTACTTATGTCCGTAGCTAAGCCAACCTTAATAGTCCCTTCTAATATAACGTTTTATCCGATTCGGTCCTCTGAAAACCTATTGTTAAAAGCGGTTGAATTTATTTCGGGTGGATTAACGCTAAAACAAACAGAGGAGTTATTAGTGGAAGGTAATATTATTTCCAGAGATACTGATATGGATGTCACGATGGGTCAAATGGTTGACCCTTATCAGGTTTGGCACCCATGGAATCACAGTCTATTGGAATGGGTTGCTTCTGAATTTAATTCACTTGACGATGTGTTTGCACTGCATCAAAAACCAGAGAACTTCAAACAAAAAGTATTAGGCCAGTATTTCAGAAAAAATGCTAAGACAACGCGCAATCAATATATGAAAATAATCTACGTCAATGTGACTGTTAACTTAAGTCATTTGGCGGCGACACTGATTATTTATTGTTATCAGAAAGGTCAATTTGAAGTTAAAAAAGAACAGTTCTATAGGGCCTTATATCTGAGTATTAAAGCACTACAGAAACACGACGGTTTACACTTACATACCAGTTTACTGAATACTGAAGAATATCAACAATTACTCAGTGGAGAAGATGCCCGATTACTGCATTTCTTTGAAGTTGCAATAAGACAGAACTTAATCGAAGAAGACGACACAACTTATTTTTTAAAGGAAAAATTAAATGCCTCCCATGATTTATTAACTATCCGAATGGAGAACCTGATCGCTGTTTATTATAATGAAATTGCACCGATTACTACGGTTGTAAAAGCGGTTAGAAAAGCATTTGAAGAGGCAAAAAATATTTCTAATAAGCAATTAGCCTTGGCTTTATTTGATGATCACTGTGTAGCCTGGCAATGGGATAAGCATTATTTTTCTAAGCCACAATTTGATGATATTAATCAATATGAAAACATCGAGGCCAATGTCAGTCCTTTTTTATTGATGCCTAAGCATAAAAACGGTTGTGGTGTTTTATTGGTTCATGGTTTATTGGCTTCACCTGCGGAAGTCCGTGGTTTAGGTGAGCATCTCTATAAACAAGGCTATACGGTTTTAGGTGTTTGTATTAAAGGTCATGGAACGTCACCTCATGATTTAAGAACGCGAACGGCTGAAGATTGGTTTGAATCAGTGACTCAAGCGCATGATATTTTAGACTATTTAGTCAATCAAATTGTAGTCATTGGCTTTTCAACGGGAGGTGCTTTGGCACTCAAATTGGCAGCTGAACATAAACCGCATGTTATTGCTGTCGTCGCTGTTTCTGTACCCGTTCATTTTGTAAATTCAGAGATGATGCTAGCTTCTTTATTACACGGGACTAATCAGTTAGTTAGCTGGGTTTCAAGTCTTGAGGGAGTTAAACCTTTTATACCTAATGAACCCGAGAATGTGTTGGTGAATTATCGTTCGATTCCCGTGCGTAGTTTGTATGAATTGAGGCGTTTGATTCATGAGTTATTAATCGTACTGGCGCAAATAAAGATCCCCGTCTTACTGATCTATTCCAAAAATGATCCTATTGTCGCCATAAAAAGTGCAGATATTGTTTTAAAAAAATTAATAACCGATGAGAAGGCATTACATATTCTTGATGCTGGTCATCACGGGATTTTGTATCAAAACAGCGATAATATTTGGAATCGGATTGAAGATTTTGTACACGATGCCTGGGTTTATAAAGACCGTCATAATTCAGAAGAAATAGCCACGGTAACGGAGTTGAAGAAGGTCGTGTGATGGTTAAGCCCTGGTTAGCACATTATCCCCATGGAGTTCCAGAATTTATTAAGCCTCTGGAGTATACCTCCTTGGTAGATTTTTTAGAGCAAATAACCCAGCAATATAAAGGCCTTACCGCATTCTCTCATATGGGTTTGAACCTTGATTATGGTGATCTTGAAAAAAACAGCCGTTATTTTGCTCACTATTTATTGTCATTAAACTTAGAAAGCCACTCGCGCGTTGCAATCATACTGCCTAATTGTTTGCAATACCCCGTTGTGTTGTTTGGGATTCTAAGGGCAGGGCATATTGTCGTTAATACGAACCCGCTCTATAGTGCAAGAGAATTAAAAAATCAATTGAATGATTCCGGTGCAACAGTCGTGGTTTTATTTGAGAGTATAGGGCATCTCTTTGAGGGTATTGTTTCAAAGACGTCGGTAAAACATGTGGTCATTACCAAAATGGGTGATTTTTTTTCTTGGCCTAAATCAAGGGCGATTAATTTTACCCTTAAATATATTAAAAAGAAGGTTCCGGATTTTAATTTACCAACAGCTGTTTTTTTAAATGACGCACTTATTTCAGGTAAACAACGGGTATTTGATAGGCCGACCGTTGGTTTAAACGATATTGCATTTTTACAATATACCGGCGGGACAACGGGTGTCTCAAAAGGCGCTATGCTAAGTCATGCCAATATGCTCAGTAACCTGGAACAGATTTACCTTTGGATTACCCAACAAAATAAGAGTGAAAAGGGATTAATTACCGGAACTGAAATTGTTATTACGGCATTGCCGCTCTATCATATCTTTGCATTAACCGCGAATTTATTGTGTTTCCTGAAATTAGGTGCTGAGAATGTTTTAATCAGTGATCCACGTGATATTTCTTTTTTGATAAAAAGTATTAAGGCGAAAAAATTTACTTGTATTACCGGTGTTAATACCTTATTTGATTCGCTTTTACAGGCCCCTGATTTTAAACAAATTGATTTTTCGGCTTTAAAACTAAGTGTCGCTGGAGGCATGGCAACACGGGAGCATATCGCGCGACAATGGAAAAAACACACGGGTTGTATTTTAGTCGAATCCTATGGGCTTACTGAAGCATCACCTGCGGTCACTATTAATCCATTAAAGGGACCTGTTTTTTCAAACAGCATTGGTCAACCGTTGCCTTCTACCGAATGTGAGATTCGTGATGAAAATAACCAGCTTGTCCCCATCGGTGACATAGGTGAATTATTTATCCGTGGGCCACAAGTTATGATGGGCTTTTGGCACCATTCTGATGAAACGAAATGGGCGCGTTCTGAACACGGTTGGCTTAAGTCCGGTGATATTGCCAAGTTTGATACCCGAGGTTTTTTGTATTTAGTCGACCGTTTAAAAGATATGATTTTAGTTTCTGGTTTTAATGTTTATCCGAATGAAATTGAGTCAGTGATCTGTGCACATCCACAAGTGAGTGAATGTGGTGTTATAGGAATACCGAACCAACATTCTGGTGAAGCCGTTAAGATTTTTGTTGTTAGGAATGATCCCTCACTTGATAAAGATCAGTTAATGGATTATTGCCACCATCATTTAACGGATTACAAGTTGCCCCGAGCGATTGAGTTTAAATCATCGTTGCCGAAAACGGCTGTCGGGAAAATTTTACGTCGCAGTTTGAGTCCTTAATAAAAGGAGAAACAGGTATGAGTAAAGCAATTATTGCGGGCTACTGTAGATCACCTTTTACACCAGCATTCAAAGGTCAATTAGCGGTTATTAGAGCAGATGATCTGATTGCACAAGTAGTCATAGGGTTGGTCGACAAGACAGCTGTGAATGTCGCTGATATTGAAGACTTGATTTTAGGGTGTGCTTTTCCTGAGGGCGAGCAGGGGCTTAATTTAGGGCGTATTGTTGTACATTTGGCTAAATTGCCGCATTCAGTCTCTGGGGCGACAATTAATCGTTTTTGTGGTTCTTCAATGCAGGCTATCCATATTGCGGCAGGGGCTATTGAAATGAATGCTGGCGAGGTGTTTATTTGTGCCGGTGTTGAGTCGATGACCCGTATTCCAATGGGTGGATTTAATTGTCTCCCTAATCCTACGCTTTATGAGCGTTACCCTGAAGCTTATATGGGTATGGGGGAAACCGCTGAGAATTTAGCAGCGGCCTATCAGATTCCACGCCAGACTCAAGAACAATTTGCCGTAAAAAGTCATGCAAAAGCGACTATCGCACAACAAAAAGGATTTTTTCAAGATGAAATAATTCCCATTACGACAACGCCACAGGCCATACCTATTAAGCAAGATGGTTGTATTCGCCCTGACACCACTGAAAGTATATTGTCCGAATTACCCTTGGCTTTTCTTGAAAAGGGAAGTGTTACGGCGGGGACGGCTTCTCCTTTGACCGATGGCGCGGCGGCCGTACTGGTTTGCAGTGAACAGTATGCTGACCAAAATCATTTACCTAAAATGGCCCGCATTAGAAGTACAGCTGTTTCAGGGTGTGCCCCTGAGATCATGGGGATTGGCCCTGTCGGCGCCACAAAAAAAGCACTCCAACGTGCGGGGTTAGAATCGCATGATTTGGGGGTTGTGGAATTAAATGAGGCCTTTGCATCACAATCATTAGCTGTATTAGAACATTTATCAATTCCGGAAAATATTTTAAATATTGATGGCGGTGCCATTGCATTGGGTCATCCCCTAGGCGCAACCGGGGCCCGTATAACAGGAAAAGCGGCCAGTCTATTGCAACGTGAAAATAAGCGTTATGCCTTGGCAACCCAATGTATTGGTGGTGGGCAGGGAATTGCAACCATTTTGGAGGCAATCTAATGGTTATTTCAAAAGTAGCCGTAATTGGCGCAGGTGTCATGGGAGCAAGTATTGCCGCGCATATGAGTAATGCGGGCATTTCTGTGTATTTGTTGGATGTGGTGTTAAAAAATAACCGCAATAGAAACCAGATTGCCGAGACAGCGATTAAACAATTAACATCAGTTCAACCTGCAGCATTTATGAGGCCGGCAAATGCTCGGTTAATTATTCCGGGGAATATAGAAGATCATTTAGATAAAGTGGCAGAAGTCGATTGGGTTATTGAAGCGGTTGTTGAAGATCCTGTCATTAAAAAAAATCTTTACCAGAAATTAAATTTGCTTTGTGTACCGGATACGGTAATTTCATCAAACACCTCAACATTGCCACTGTCGGTATTGATTGAGGGTCTACCTGAAACATTCACACGACGATTTTTTATCAGTCATTTTTTTAATCCACCCCGTTATATGCCATTACTGGAAGTTGTTCTGGGTTCAATGACGGAACCGGAGAGGGTAAAACCGGTTTTAAAATTTGCAGATTATCAACTGGGTAAAGGTCTTGTCTATTGCAAAGATACCCCCGGATTTATTGCTAACCGTATTGGTGTTTATTGGTTACAGTGCGGCATGACCCATGCAATGGCGATGGGACTGACAATTGAACAAGCCGATGCGGCGCTACAACCGTTTGGAATACCTAAAACAGGCATATTTGCGCTTCTCGATCTTGTGGGGCTGGATTTGATGCCAGCTATTATGGTCAGTATGAAAAAAGCCTTGCCAGAGTCAGATGCTTTTCAGCAGATGAGTCATATACCGGAGTTGGTCAATGAAATGATTGCTAAAGGGTATACCGGGCGTAAGGGCAAAGGGGGATTTTATCGGTTAAATACGGCGGGTGGTAAGCGTATTAAAGAGTCTATTGATTTGAAAACTGGGGATTATCACACTAGCCTTAAATCGTTGGATACTGATGATTCAGAGAAGTCCCGTGCATCACTTCAGGCGCTATTATTAGATGATGATGTTATCGGAGATTATCGTTGGCAAGTGCTGTCCAAAACACTGTGTTACTGTGCTGAAATTTTCTCAGACATTGCCCATAATATTACTGATATTGATAAGGCGATGGTTTTGGGGTATCACTGGCAATGGGGGCCTTTTGAATTACTGGATGAATTACACATCGATTGGTTTGTTAAGCGTCTTGAATCAGAAGGCAGAGCGGTTCCTGAACTACTTAAACAAAAACTGGCTTTATATGATCGTTCTAAAAGAACGACCAGTTACCTCATATCATCTGGCCAGTATAAGGCCATGATAACGCCACCCGGGGTATTAAGCTTAAGCGATGCTAAACAACAAAATAGTGCTGTTTTAGAAAATAGTTCGGCGAGTTTATGGGATTTAGGTGATGGTGTTGTTTGTTTAGAATTTCATAGCAAAATGAATGCACTGGATTTTGATACGCTTTCCTTAATACGACAAAGTATCGATAAAATAAGACAGGAATTTGTTGCTTTAGTCATCTATAACGAGGCAGATAACTTTTCTGTCGGCGCTAATTTAACACTCTTGACGACAGCGATTAAGCGTCAATCCTGGCATGAAATTGAAGTGATGATAACTGAAGGGCAAAAAACTTTCGGTGCGCTTAAATATGCGCCTTTCCCTGTCGTTGGAGCACCTTCTGGATTAGCGCTAGGAGGGGGCTGTGAAGTGTTATTACATTGTGATGCGATAGAAGCACACAGTGAACTTTATATGGGTCTGGTTGAAGTGGGTGTTGGCTTAATTCCTGGGTGGGGTGGTTGTAAAGAATATTTACACCGGTGTTTGCATAAAACCAGAAAGACAATGGGACCTATGCCTGCGATTATTAAGGGCTTTAATACCGTTGCTATGGCCGAGGTTTCAAGGTCTGCAATTGAGGCTCAAGAGCGTCTATTTTTGTCGTCAACAGATGGTATTACACCCAATAGGCAGCGGCTATTAAATAATGCCAAGGTTAAAGCCCTGGCTCTGATTGAGGGTTATCAGTCATCTGAACCGCCGGTATTTTCATTGCCTGGATTAAGCGCCAAGGTTACTCTTGGAATAGCTCTAAGAGGTTTTCAATTAGTGGGTAAAGCCAGTCATTATGATGTGGTTATCGGCAATCAATTAGCAAAAGTTTTCACCGGAGACGATTGCGATATCACCGGAATAGTTACAGAAGAACAGGTTTTAGATTTAGAAATGAAAGGCTTTATGGCATTGGTTAAACAGGGTGAAACGCAATCACGATTAGAACATATGTTAAGTGTCGGTAAACCGTTAAGAAATTAAAGGATTAAAGGATAACGTATGACATAACTTACGTTTAAGTTGATTGACTCAATACAACGCTCAGTAAGGATTTTTGATAACGCTTAACTGGGCTAAGGCGGCACAATGAAAATTCTTACTATTTCAGACGTTCAGGAAATTATAACCATTTTAGGGTTAGAAAGTTTTTTGTGGCGTTTAGTAGCGAATTTAGAAACAGATTTTCGTCGGTGGCCTGAATTTAAAAAATCAGTTCGGCAGGCGACGCATTACCCACATGGGGTAATTGAATTGATGCCCTGTTCAGATCAAGAGTTTTATACCTTTAAATATGTTAATGGGCATCCTGGAAATACCGACTACGGGAAACTAAATGTTGTTGCTATGGGTCAATTAAGTTCAGTGGCAACAGGTTATCCCTTAATGATAAGTGAGATGACGTTATTGACCGCACTCAGGACAGCAGCAACAGGGGGAGTGGCGGCAAAATATTTAGCGCGAAATGATTCTCAGTCATTGGCAATTATTGGTAATGGGGTGCAATCTGAATTTCAGACCATCGTTTTAGCGCAGTTATTCCCGGTGCGAGAAGTACGGTACTATGACACTGATGACAAGGCTATGACCAAGTTTGCAACTAATCTCTCAGGGTATTCTTTTGCGCTTAAGCCGTGTCGAAATATTGCTGAAACGATTCATGGTGCAGCTATGATTGTGACGGCAACGGCAGCTAAAAAAAAACAATGTTTATTTACACTCGATCAGTTAGCACCAGGGACTTATATACAGGGAATTGGCGGCGACTGCCCTGGGAAAACAGAATTGAGTCGTCAATTAATGCAGAATGCAAAAGTCGTGGTAGAACATATACCGCAAAGCATAGTGGAAGGGGATATTCAGCAGTGTAATGTTACTGATATTTATGCTGAATTATGGCAGTTGGTTTGTCAGGTTAAGACCGGGCGTGAAAATGATACTGAAATAACAGTATTTGATTCTGTTGGTTTTGCTTTAGAGGATTTTTCAATACTTAAGATGATGTACGAGTTAGCCCATGAATATCAGCTTGGAACTGATTTTGAATTATTACCCGAACTTGATGACCCGAAGAATCTTTATGGGATTTTACATGGGTAGAAGGTGGAAATTATTTTTTCCATCAGCGCTAAGGTTTTATTGTTTTGGTCACTTTGTGGATGATATTCACTGAGTTCTAAGCCTACTACTTTAGGGCAATGACAGATAAGTTTAAGGGCATTAATAAGTTCCTGAGCTTTAATACCGTGTGCAACGGGTGTGGCAACGCCGGGTGCTTCTAAGGGGTCGATAAAGTCCAGATCAATACTGATTCCAATAACCTCTGTTGTTAGACTAAGCTGTTGCACCACGGATAATAAGTTTTTTGAAAAATCGTTAATGCCATCTGAAAAAATAATTTTAATACCCCGTGTTTTAAGTAACGTATATTCTTGCGCTTCAAAACTACGTATTCCCATTAAAACTAAGTGCTCTGGTTTTATAAATTTATTACCCGGATAGAGGTGGGTCAATTGCTTGTCGGTCGTACCTAATAAGGCAGCAATAGGCATTCCATGAATGTTTTGTGTGGGTGAAGTACTAAATGTATGTGCATCCATATGTGCATCTAACCAAATTAAGCCGAAGCGTTGGTTTTTCTTTAGGCTTTGTAAGACACCAGACCAGATACCCATAGCACAAGAATGATCACCACCTATGGCTAGAAATGGGGTGGCGGATTGAGCCCAATAGCGTGTATATTGACTGATTATTTGATTAAGACGTTGAAGTTTTTCATCTTTTGTACCATTTCTTTTGGGATAGACCATATGCCACTGTAACTGAGGTTGTTTTAATTCAGTTGCATAATAACGAAGATGATCTCGTATTAATTCTGCAGCATTACTATGCGAGTTATAAGGTCCGCCAAGACTTGATGCAATACCGAGTGCTTGAATGATAGCCATGATCGGAAAAGGGCGTTTTAATATTAATTAAAGGATTGAAAGTTTTTTTGGGTCAGATGCTTTTTTATGGGTGTTGTGTGCGTGAAACTCACCAGACCAAATAATTCCCCCCTGCTTATTCCATATTCGCCAGTAACCTACTCGAAGTCCTTGATAAAAATGACCGGTTCTGGCGATGACATTATTGTCATGATAAAAAGTCCATTCCCCTGTTTCTTGATGGTCTTGATATTGCCCCGTGACTTGAAGGCAGCCGTTTTGATACCAGGCCTGATAACAACCTTGAACATGACCATGATTCAAGGTTGTTTGTGATTGTTTCATCTTGTTTTTATGATAGGTGATGATCACCCCAGAAAACGGTTTTTGATTAAAGTAATAAAGATCATCAGTGCAACAATGTTCTAGTTGATTAAAATCAGTTAAAACCGGTATGAATTTCATCAGTCACCTCTTATAAAGTAGACTCGCCAGTCACCCCATAATTCCATGAATACTTTAATCTTAAGGTCTGAAGGAAAGGCCAAAATGGGATGGCTTTTTAGAGCTTATTTTTGAGTCAGTAAATCAATATTTCCTCCAATGGCTGAAGTGTTGATTGAAAGGGTTTTTTCGATGGTAAAGCGATCAAGGTATAAAGGGCCCCCAGCTTTGGGTCCCGTTCCTGAAAGACCTATGCCGCCAAAAGGTTGCGTGCCGACAGCGGCACCAATTATATTGCGATTAACATAGGTATTACCAACATGTGTATGTTGGATAATCTGATCAATGGTTGATTCAATTCTACTGTGGATGCCTAGTGTAAGCCCATAACCTGTTTCGTTGATTTCTGTAATGACGTGATCTAATCGTTCTGATTGATAGCGTATGATATGGAGAACAGGCCCAAAGACTTCTCTTTTTAATTGTTTTAATGACTTTATTTCAATTAGGCAAGGACCCAAAAAATGTCCTTTGTGTAGCTGTTCAGGAACGGCAATTTGATAAAGGAGTGTTGCCTGTTGTTGTATCTGTTTAATGTGTTTGGATAATGTAATGAATGCTTTATTTGAAATAACCGGCCCAATATCAGTCTGAAATTGCATGGGGTTACCTACGGTGAGTGTTTTCATATGGCCTATTAATAAGGCAATCATGTTGTCCGCAATTTCTTCTTGCAAAAATAAGACTCGAAGCGCTGAGCAACGTTGTCCTGCGCTATTAAATGCAGAATTAATGGCATCATGTGTGACTTGTTCAGGGAGTGCTGAACTGTCAGCTATCATGACATTTTGTCCGCCAGTTTCAGCGATAAAAGGGATGATTTTTTTGTGCTGATTCGCAAGTTGTTGGTTAATGATTTGAGCAGTGTCAGTTGATCCGGTGAAGGCAACACCAGCAATATGCGGGTCTTGAAATAACTGTTGACCAATCGAACCACCAGGTCCTGGTAAGAAGTGTAATACAGATTTTGGAATACCGGCGTCATGAAGGATATCGATACATTTCATTGCTGTCAGTGAGGTTAATTGTGTCGGTTTGGCAATGACGGTATTACCCGTCACTAATGCCGCAGTGATTTGACCCATAAAAATTGCAATAGGGAAATTCCATGGACTAATACAGATAAAAACACCCCGACCCATTTGCGATAAGCTATTGGTTTCTCCTGTGGGGCCGGCGAGTGAAACTGGGGCGTCCAATTTTTCACGGGCTATTTGAGCATAATAACGACAAAAATCAACGGCTTCTCTAATTTCATTAAGGGCATCAACTACTGTTCGCCCGCCTTCGCGAATACAGATTGATAGCAATTCAATACGGTTTTGTTCGAGTAACGTAGCGGCTTTTAAAAGGTAATTTACTTTTTCTTCGATGGAGACTTTTTGCCACTGAAAACAGGCCTTAGAGGCATACTTTATGGCTGCTGTTATAGCGAGAGAATTACTATAAGTGACCTGGCCAACGGTATCGTTTGAATCGGCTGGATTGAGTACAGTGTTGTTCAGGCCATCGTAGTATTGACCGTTAATTAAGGGTGCTGCTGTGTATTGAGTCTTTGCAATTGCTTTTAATTGCAGTTGAAGGGTATTAATAACGTCAATATCATTTAAATTTAAGCCCTGTGAGTTTTTCCGTTTTTCTCCAAATAATTTGGGAGGAGGGTGTAGTTTCGTACTAACAGGGAATGGCTGTGTTTTTAATGTAGCAATAGGGTCAGCGATAGCATCATCAACCGGGATGTCAGGGTTCTCCAAAAGACTGATAAATGATGTATTAGCGCCATTTTCAAGTAGTCTTCTCACCAAGTAAGGTAAAAGATCTTTATAAGAGCCTACAGGAGCATAGATTCGACAAGGTATTGGCCACCGTTTAACGGTCATGATTTCATCGTACAGTTGTTCACCCATTCCGTATAAACGTTGGAATTCATAGTGGGTATGCTTTTTCGCTAATGAATGAATTGCAGCGATGGTATGGGCATTATGGGTGGCAAACTGAGGATAAAAAACCTTAGGTTGCGATAAAATAAGTTGTGCGCAGGCCAGATAAGAACAGTCGGTCATTATCTTCTCAGTGTAAACAGGATAATCAATCAGGCCTTGTTGCTGAGCTTGCTTGATCTCATAATCCCAATAGGCACCTTTCACAAGGCGGATGGGGATCATTTTATGCCGGTGGCGGGATAGAGCGCTGAGCCAGTGAATGGTCGCAATAGAGCGTTTCTGATAAGCCTGAACGGCAAGACCAAGTCCCTGATAGTTTTTCAGGTCAGGATGGTTGAAAACGTTTGCAAATATTGTCAGTGACATCATTAATCGTTCCGATTCTTCAGCATCAATAGTTAATGTGATTTGTGCCTGTTTTGCTTTATGGGTAAGGGTGAGTAACTGCTGAGTGAGTGATCTAATAGCTTGAGGGTAATGGCTAGGTTCATAACGGGGATAAAGTGCGGAAAGTTTAATGGAGATGTTTGGGCTCCTCATGAGGCTGGCGTTACTGGGTTGCTGATTGAGTTGTTCGATAGCATCGAGATAGTCTTGATAATAGCGATTGGCATCAAGGGTTGTTAAGGCCGCTTCACCGAGTCGGTCAAATGAATACAAGTAGTTTTTATGTCGTTGGCAGTAATTAAGTGCTGCGTTCATAGATTGAGCCAGAATAAATCGATAAGCTAAAAGGCGCATGGCCTTTTTTATAGCGGCATGGATTAATGGACTCCCTAAGCGTATGGTTAGATTATTCAATATGGGTAACCACTGTGTCACTGTGGCTAGTCTTTGTTCCTCAAATCGGCCGCTGAGTGATAATGCTTGTGTTGCACAATTGACTAAAAATGATGGGCTATGGTTAAGATGCTTGTGCCACTCAGCACGGGTCAGTTTTTCTCTAATCAGAAGATCTTGGGTTGCTGGATCAGGAATACGTAACAAGGCTTCGGCCATGGCCATTAAAATAATACCCTCTTGGGAATTGAGTTGGTATTCATGTAAAAAGGCTTCGGTAACCTTTTGTTGTTTTGTTTTACTTCGTATGGCGGTCACTAGAGCTTCGGCCGATTTATTTATTGATAATAGATCGTAATTATTTAAATAGCTTGAAAATGCTTTGATCGATTGACTTTCATCACAGAGATACTGTTGACCGATAACGCTATAGTATTCTGAAGGGGTGTGTGGTGCCATAGTTGTTTAATGAAGAATTGCGTTGTGGGTCAGCGTCAGTCGTAATTATTATTTTTGAAGTAAGGCTCTTTTGAATGCAGGTCGTTGAGAGAGCGTTTGATGATAATGACTTAAGGCTTCAAAGTTGCTAATTAATTCAGGAAACCAGTCTAAGGTTGAGGCGATCATAATGTCAGCAGCAGAAAAATGATCACCAAGAATATACGTTTTATTGTGTAAGGAATGTTCTAATACGGCAGCAATGCGTTCAAAGCGTTTTTTGCTGTCATCAATCACTGATTGGCGGCGCTTAGAGACGTCCAGTAATTGGGTATGTAAGAAAATATTAACTAAAGGGGGTTCCATGGTTCCCGGTACAAAAAACATCCATTGATAATAATAGCCTCGGTTAGGTGCGATTATTTGAGGGGCTAAGTTATGATGGGTGTACTTATCGGCGAGGTACAGGCAAATGGCCCCCGCCTCATATAAAGTCATATCATCATCAATTAAGGTCGGTACAGTACCGAGAGGGTTAATGTTTAAGTAGGCTGGCTGTTGACCTTGATTATTAAAAACATCGGTAAAAGTGATTTCATAGGAGACCGCTAACTCCTCGAGTAACCATAACGGTCTAAATGATCGTGTACCAGGGCAATGATAGAGTCTCATAATTTAATGCCTTAAAAATTTAGGGTGTCATTTTGATTATTGGGTCTTAGAGTTTGGGCCAGTTAATTGTTCTGGATTAAAACAATCAACACTAATTGCTATCGATCTTGCATCCTCAGCAGCAATGACTAGATGGGCTTCTTCTTTTGAAATAATGTTCTCAGATAGTGCTTGTTCTACAATTGATTTTAAAGTGCCATGTTTTAATTTTTTAAATCGCTGTGCTCGAAGAATTTTCTTTTCTGGGACTTCAGCTTTAATTACGGCACTCAATGCATTTTCTATTCTGCCGGTGGCATCATGAGGTTGATGGTTGATATATATACCCTCAGTGAGTCTGTTTCGACTGTCATTATCTGATAATAAAAGATCTGAAACCGAATGCGTTAAGTGGTTATCGGGTGGACGATAGTCTCTTAACAACAGGTGTTTTAGAAACCATGAAATAATGGGAGAAGGAATTTGATTGATAAGGGACAAAAAGGCCTGATTTGTTTTAAAGGTCGTTTGCTGACAAGACCAATGCATTAACGGTAGGTCTTCTTTGAGCTGACCTTGGTCATGGAAATGTTTAAGTACAGCCGAGCCTAAATAAAGGTTACTTAAGGCATCAGCAAAAAGACCTGAGATTATTTCTCGGCGTTTTAATGATTCGCCGAGTGACAATAAAGCAATATCGGTAAACAAGATGAATAGACAGCTTTGGCGGGTCATTCGTTGGTAGTATTTGCGTGTTGATTGTTTGCCTGGGACTTTAAGGAATCGAGCGTTACTGATGGCATACCAGAGGGTAGCCACTATATTGTGTAAAATAAAACCTATATGTTGAAAGAAAAGGGTGTCAAATTTTTGTATTGTTTTAGGGCCTTCATGATCCTGTAGTAAGTGCAGTTCTTGTTGAATATAAGGGTGCGAAACAATAGCGCCTTGACCAAAAATAATTAGCGTCCGAGTTAAAATGTTCGCACCTTCTACGGTGATACTAATTGGTATCGATTGATAAATTCTACCCATAATATTGGTAGGCCCTAAACAGATACCCGCGCCGCCTTGGATATCCATACCGTCATTGACAATGCGACGCATTCGTTCAGTTAATTCATATTTAACAATGGCAGAAATGATAGTGGGTTTGTAACCATTATCTAACGCTGAAAGGGTAAGGTGACGTGCCGCATCCATAATATAAGTTTCGCCGGCCATGTGGCTCAGTCGTTCTTTGATACCTTCGAAGTCACCGATAGGAATGTTAAATTGCTTACGAATGCGGGCATAGGCCCCAATATTGCGGCAAGTATATTTAGCGGCACCCACACTTAATGACGGTAAGGAAATACTGCGACCAATAGCTAAACATTCCATAAGCATTTTCCATCCATTTCCGGCTTGTTCAACACCACCAATAATATGGTCAATGGGAACAAAGACATCGTGGCCCCAGTTAGGCCCATTTTGGAATGCAGCATCTAACGGAAAATGACGTTTGCCAATGGAGATGCCAGGTAAGTCAGAGGGTAATAGCGCTACGGTGATGCCAATATTTTCATGATCGCCTATTAATTTATCTGGGTCATAGAGTTTGAAAGCCAATCCAATGAGAGTAGCAATTGGGCCCAGTGTGATATAGCGTTTTTCCCAATTTAATTTAATGCCAAGAATATTTTTCTTGCCTTGATAGGATCCATAACAAATAACACCATGATCTGGCATAGACCCAGCATCACTGCCAGCATGAGGCCCGGTTAGCGCAAAACAGGGGAGTTCTTGGCCAGTCGCTAAGCGAGGAAGGAAATAATTTTTTTGTTGTTCAGTCCCATAATTCAGTAGTAGCTTGGCAGGTCCGAGTGAATTAGGAACCATGACTGAGACGGCAGCAGAGGCACAACGACTAGAGAGTTTCATGACGATTGCAGAATGTGCGTAATGAGAAAACTCTAGACCGTGGTATTTTTTGGGAATAATAAGGCCACAGAATTTATTTTTTTTAATAAATTTCCAGATTTCTTCTGATAGATCTCGTTGGATGAATGTGATTTCCCAATCATCAAGTAAACGGCAGAGTTGTTCGGTGGGACCATCTAAGAAGGCTTGTTCTTCTTCGGTTAAAAAGCATTTTTTCTGTTGTTGCAACAAGTCCCAATTAGGGTTGCCAGAAAACAATTCAGCATCCCAGTGTGTATCACTGGCATTTAATGCAACTTGTTCCGTATTGGAGATGGTAGGTAACGTTTTCTTTAGATAGCGGTATAAATGGCGGGTTAATAGTTGTTGTCTGAGCGGTTTTATGACAAGCAAGACTGACAGCATTAAGGTCAGAAAAATAAAAACAAAATCCAGTTGAGAGAGCTTAAAAAAAGAACTATAAAATACTAAAAGTGTAATTAGTATAAAAACCGAAGTTAATAGTTTTTTTACTTTTTTATGCCAATAACTCAACCCTAGTGCAGCAAGGATAACGATCAGTAGAATAGCCACTATCACCCCTCCATTTAATCCGGACAACGATAATTGCAAACTTCTCGGTACTATCGCTTAGACTTAAAAGTAATCTTGTTGTTCAAAATTAAATGGGTGGGTTTTTATACACTGGAGCCTATAAGCGAAAGAGTAAATCGATTAAAGACGATTTTTAACGTCATTAATGTTACTCGAAGCACAGGTTAATTTTATCATCGCTTATGCAAATCATCAGGGGTGGGCGGGGTAATAACGGCGAGCTAATTCCAGAAGAACGGGCTAATGGGATCCGCATCAAATGAAACTATCATTGCATTTATAGCGATGCTTAACACGCGTTATATCCAATAAGTTGAGCGCATGGTTATTGCGTGATTAATAAGCGTATAGCATCTAATTTAAGTTCTGATGACGCAATACATTGGCCGGAAAAAGTTTTAGATTCGGTAAGATAACTAATTTCTTCAGGCCTGATGCTAGGGTTAGAACGTTGCAGCCTTACCAGTCTGTTTATTTCATGATTCAGACTTTTCTCCATAGCCTGATGGGCTTTTTGGCAATGCTGGTGTAATTGTTGCTCGGCTTCAGTATGAGCATATTGAATAAGGTGCTCAATTAATTTTCGTTGACTGGTGACAAATGAATTGAACTTTCTGGGTTCAACGGGAGGATGGACTTCGATTAAGCTGTTGTGGGATATTCTTTTAGAAATATTATTTTGTTTTTGATCAATTAATATTCTGATCGGTGTTGGCGGTAGAAACCGACTGATTTGTAATTCTTTGGGTGCGCTGCATTCGATAATAAAAAGTGTTTCAATGAGAAATTGATTCGGGGCTAACGTCGGATGTTTGACGATGCTGATGGTGGCATTACCGGTATCACTTGATAAGACTAAATCCATAGCGGCTGTTGTCATCGGGTGTTCCCAACTTAAGAATTGTCTATCTTCACGAATTAATGCTTGTGCGCGTTGTGTGGTAACGGTTAAGCCGTCTTCAGGAAGTTCTGGGAAATGGGCGATGCGCAAGTGATTGCCGGGGGTAATGATATAGCAATCAGGGGAATGAAATTCTGTGTTAACGCCATAACAATCAAATAAGGTCTCCATATAGGGCCATAAGTTGTTTTGTTGTTCTAGGTCGACAATCTCAGCAACGATGGCATGTGCTTGTTGTTCTCGACAAGAATTGATTTCGAGTAATTGGTCACGTCCGTGTTGTGATTCCATTTCAATGGTTTTGCGCAATTTTTTTGTTTCGGTAATGACACGGTCTAATTCCTCAGTTGAGAAATTAGTCATAAGGTTTTTTAGTGTGTTATGTAACCGCTGGAATATTTGGGCACCTGTAGAACAGTTCTGTTCAAAGGCATTGAGGCCATCGTTATACCAGCTATAAAGGACATGTTGTGGACTATGGATCAGGTAGGGGATATGTATTTGAATAATATGATTCTGTCCAATACGATCTAAGCGGCCAATACGTTGTTGTAATAAATCCGGATTATCAGGTAAATCCAATAAGATTAAATGTTTAGCAAATTGAAAGTTACGGCCCTCACTGCCAATTTCAGAGCACAGTAAAATATTGGCGTGGCTGTCAGGATCCGAGAAATAGGCAGCAGCGCGGTCACGCTCAATTATACTGAGCTGTTCATGGAAAATGGCGAGTTTGATGCCTTTGCGGTTTTTTAATTGATCCCCGAGTGTAATAGCTGTTTCAGCCTGATGGCAGATCAGGAGTACTTTCTCTGAGGCTAGCGTTTTGAGTTTATCAACGAGCCAGATGAAATAAGGGTTTTTTTCATGACTTAAATCATCCCGGTAAGGTTTTTGTTCTGGAAGATCGTTTAGTGGGTAGGCGTGGCACTGGCGTAAAGGGAATCCACCGATAGTGTGGCGCGAGTTTCTGAACAAAATACGACTGGTTCCATGGTGGTCTAAAAGAATGTTGAGTAATTCTTTTTGAGCGTCTGCATCATGGTTATTTGCCTGAGTGACAAGTATTTCAGTTTGGTCTTGTTTTAAAAGTGGTTGTAGTTGTTGAATTAAGTCTTCCGGTAGTGACTGTCCTGCAAGTAAGTGAGTTGCAGCATCAGCGACCGGCTGAAAGAATTCTTTTTCTTGAATAAATTCATTCAGGGAAAAAAAGCGGTTAGGGTCCAGTAGTCGTAATTGGGCAAAGTGACTTTGAATGCCCAGTTGTTCGGGTGTGGCTGTCAGCAATAAAACATTAGTTGTTTTTTGGCTGAGTTTATCGACTAATTGGTATTCAGAGCTACTTTCGGTTTCACTCCACTGTAAATGATGTGCTTCGTCAACGACCAGAGTGTGCCAGTCAGTCGACAGTACTTGTTGTTGGCGTTGAGGATTGTCGGTAAATAATTTTGGACTACATAAGATTAATTGTGTACTCAGGAAGGGGTTTTGATCTGGAAACTCAAGACAGCGTTCTTCATCAAATAAGCTGAATTTTAGATTAAAACGACGTAGCATTTCAACCAGCCACTGGTGTAATAAGGGTTCAGGGACTATGACTAAGGTTCGTCCGGATCGACCAGTGAGTAGGCGGTGGTTAAGAATAAGCCCGGCTTCAATTGTTTTACCAAGTCCCACCTCATCAGCAAGAATAATACGAAAACTGCCACGGTTTGCAACCTCATGGGCAATGTAGAGTTGGTGTGGCATTAACGAGGTGCGACCCGCAATGAGCCCTCGGGCTGTTAGTTGTTGTAGGCGGTTACTGTGTCGTAATGTTTCATAGCGCAATTCAAACCATTTTCCGGTGTCTATTTGATAAGTAAATAGCCGGTCTTGGGGCTTGTTAAATTGTAAGTAGTGACTGAGAGATGTTTCTTTTACGGTGACCTTTTCTTGTTGTTTATTCAAACAATGATAATACAGAATGTTTTCAATGGTTTGAACTTTTTGGACGCTAAGTGATTGTTGATCAATCGTTTTAATCGTATCCCCACAGACGTATTGGACGCGTGTTAACGGTGCATTGAGTCGGGCGTATATGCGTTGTTCTTGGACAGCGACAAATGATACGGTAATGCGCTGGGCGGTTACATCAAGAATGATGCCGAGACCAAGTTCGGGCTCGGCATGGCTAATCCAACGTTGCTCGGGGTAGCAGTTTTCCATGGTGTTTTTGAGTGTTGTGAAATGGAGCTATTATCCTATAAAAATAAAAAGTGGTGGTTAATTGTTTAAGCCTTTAGCGTTAAGAAAATAAGTTCTGAAATTCACGGCAGTGTTTTGTTGGCAGTTTTATTTTGAGCGTAATTATTTCGGTAAATGATTGTTCAATGATGGTGCCGTTAACTTGTTTTAGTTGGTATTTAAAGTTGTCCAGTTGGTCATAGGGAAGGGTAAAGGATAGCGATTCATATTCAATAAACTCAATGAGTTGAGCATTAGCAATGGCACCTTTCGCCATGTTTCCGTAGGCACGACTTAGTCCCCCGGCACCTAATTTGATGCCGCCAAAATAACGGACAACTAAGATGAGGACATTGACCAGTTGATTGCCTTCCAGATGATTTAAAATAGGTTTTCCAGCGGTACCACTGGGTTCCCCAGCATCATGGCAACGAATTAATAGTTGACCGTTATTTTTTAGGTGGTAGGCAAAGGCAATATGATTGGCATTAGGATGTTGTTGTTGAATATTTTGGTATTGGTGATTTATTTCATTGGGGGCATGACAAGGCGTAATAATCCCAATGAAATGTGATTTTTTAATTGTGTCTTCTATGATAGATTGAGTTTTGACACAATACATGGCTTACCTCTGTAAAAGAAAATTATGATACCACCAATTCATCCTGCTGAGAGAATCACCCACTGCGTGGAAAAATCTGAGTTATTGGATGCGCTACGGGTTTTTTTGCCAACAGAAGCGATTCTTTTTGAACCAGAAACCCTCAAACCCTATGAATGTGATGGATTAGCGGTTTATCAGACCTTGCCGTGGGTGGTTGTGCTTCCCTCTACGGTAGAGGCTGTTCAAAACATTTTAAGGCTTTGTCATCAGTATGGTGTTCCTGTGGTTGCAAGAGGGGCAGGAACAGGACTGTCGGGAGGGGCGTTGCCGCTGGAAAATGGGGTTTTAATTTCAATGGTGAAGTTTAATAACATTCGAGCCATTGACGGTAAAAATTTAGTGGCCGTGGTTGAACCGGGTGTTACTAATTTAGCGATTTCTAAAAAAGTAGTAGCAGACGGGTTGTATTATGCGCCGGATCCGTCATCGCAAATTGCCTGTACGATTGGCGGTAATGTTGCAGAAAATTCAGGTGGCGTGCATTGTCTTAAATACGGGTTGACGACACATAATATTCTACGATTGAAAGTGGTCACGATGACCGGTGAATTGCTGGTGATTGGCAGTCATGGTTTTGAGAGTGAGGGCTACGATCTTTTAGCTATTCTGACGGGTTCTGAGGGCATGCTGGGGATTATTGTTGAGGTTTCTGTAAAGTTACTGCCACAGGCCCCATCATGTCAGGTGATGTTAGCGGTTTTTGACTGTGTTGAGACTGCAGGTGAAGCCGTTGCCGGGATTATTGCTGCAGGTCTAATTCCAGCTGGATTGGAAATGATGGACAATACTGCTATTTGTGCGGCTGAGGATTTTTGTCATGCAGGTTACCCCGTTACCGCACAGGCAATTTTATTGTGTGAAATCGATGGAACGGTTGAGCAAGTGACCGAGCAGTCCGAGCAACTTTATGCGTTATTATTGCGTTTGGGTGCTCAAACAGTAGACATAGCGCGTGATGAATTAGAACAAGAAAAGATGTGGGCAGGCCGAAAAGCCGCTTTCCCTGCAGTAGGCCGAATTTCACCGGATTATTACTGTATGGATGGCACGATTCCGCGTTATCAATTAGGTGCAGTGTTAAAGACTATTGCTGAATTATCGATTAAATACGGCTTACCCGTGGCTAATGTGTTTCATGCCGGAGATGGAAACTTACACCCTTTGATACTCTATGATGGCAATGTACCGGGAGATTTTGAGAAGGCAGAAAAACTGGGCAGTGATATTTTATTGTTAAGTATACGCATGGGTGGCACTATAACGGGTGAGCACGGTGTGGGTGTTGAAAAGATAAATCATATGTGTGTTCAGTTTTCATTAGCAACATTAAATCAGTTTCATGCAATTAAGGAGGCTTTTGATGAAAAAGGCCTGTTAAATCCAGGGAAAGGGCTTCCGTCTTTGCGTCGTTGTGCTGAATTTGGGGCAATGCATGTGCATCAGGGCGAGTTGTCGCATAAAGATTTGCCTAGGTTTTAGTTTAATATTGTTACGAGCAGTTATATTATAATCGGATTAGTTGATATTTTGGGGTAGACGTTTTGAGCAGAAACCAGAGTACTTTTGGCGTAGTCATTAATCAGATTCAGACTTTGTTTGTGTCGTCATTAAGAATCTGGACCATTCCTATTGTTTTGATGTTAAGTGTTGCCTCTGGGTTTACCACATTTTATGGGATGTCTCATTTTATTATTCCCTGGATCGCCTTGGTGATAACCATCGCCATTCAATCTATTATTGTTATTTGTTCGTTGGAATTAGCCGGTATTCATTGGCGTGCAAATCGCTTCAGGTATTTTTCAGTCTTACTGTCTTTGGTGATTTCGCTGGTAGCATCGATCTCTTTTTCATACTTTAAATTTTATGAGGTTTCAGAGCGCGAAACGCTACAAAATAACAAATTAGTTGAAGTGCGTCAGCAAGTTGAAGATTATATTAATAGTATTGTAAGTTTGAAGACTGATATTTTTGAACAAAAACGCGCAGAACTGGATCAAGCATCAAAGGAAGTTTCAGCGGCGTATTTTGGTACCCATCCTGATATATCTAGGCATTATAAAAACCAAGTGGGGCAGGGCCCTTTTTGGAAACGCTTTAATGAACTTTACCAGAACAAGCAAGAGGAAAATAAGCGATTAGAAGAAACCTTTATTTTATTAGATGAGGGGATTAGGGCGGTGCAATCTAATTTAAATTCTTTGGGGGTGGAGCAATCCATGCCGATGGAAAAAAAGTATCAGTCGGTTCAGAGCAGCTTACAAGCCGTGCAGTTGAGTTTTCATCAGGTTGCTTTCCAAGTTGGTCATGTTATTCCACAAGCACCGGTACTCATGACTTATGGGGAGTATACGCAAGGTGTGAGGCCTTCTTTTGCTATGTGGGAGGGGTTATCTGTTTTTGCATTAGTGTGTGCAGCTATGGTCGATTTCTTTACCGTTTTGCTTTCTTATCGGCTTGAGTTTAAAGCACCTGCACCGTTGACAGAACAAGAAGAAGATTTAGTCTTCCAATGTATTCGCGAGTTTAATGAATTTAGGATTAATGAGAATGATGAACTAGAAATGATCATAGAAAAGAGTCCGATAGAGAAAGCACGGCGTTATTCGGATTGGTCTCGAATGTTTGCGGTGGGTTTTTTGTTAAGCCGAGGTTTTTTGCGCAAAATTGATCGGCGAACCGTAGAGTTTGCTCCCAACTTATACCCGCTGATTGCAGATCGTTTAGGGGTTAAATTAAAAAGGCTTGAGAATAGTAATCTGGGTTCAGGCCCTGTGGATGAGCAATCGTTATGACCGATCAATTATTTCCTTTAGATGAAATTATCGCTGGACTGACACAAGCTAAAAAAAGCTCTAATAGCACTGTTTGGGAGCCTGGTTTTTCTGCGGGAAGACAAATGGTGGTGGCTAAGCTCGGCCCTTATTTACGTTGTTATCCAAAACCGGAGAAATATGTTCAACGGTTTTATAGAAAGGCTTACCCGTTACCTATTGAGGATTGGGAGTTACATGAATCCTGTGTTTTGTTTGGTGGTTTTTGCACAGTGAATACCATTTTACAATTGCGTTTTCAGGCAAGCTATGAATTTGCACGTTTAAATATGGAGTTTATCCCACAACTGACGGCATTAATTAAGCAGAGTTATCAAGGATTGGTACTGGATATCTTGGCAGGTGAGTTACGGAAATTAGAAGATGGTCAGTGGATAGCTATTGGGTTAGAGAGCACTGAGAAAGAAGTTGAAAATGTTATTCAAGAAACATTGATGGTACAAGATATTCAATGTCGTGCAATTTGCAAATTAGAACCGTTGTTTGAGGAATTAGAAGAAGATCATGTTTTTGATCATCGATTTGTTCATCAGGCCCAGTATTTAGAAGTGATGCGTAAAAATTTTGAATTCACCGTTAAAAAGAAGGAAGAATTATTGCGTGAAGAGGAGTTGTTGCACGAAATAAAAATGGAACAAAAGCAGATGCAGTTAGATCAGTTTTCTGAAGAGGCAGATTTTAGAAGTCAGCATCAAGAACAAAATTCAGACAGTCTAAAGCGTCAGCTAGTGGAATGGGGACAACAAAAAGAAGAACAATTTGTTGTTGAAAGAGCGCTTCGTGAGCGTGAATTAAAACATGAAACGGCAATTAAGCAACTTGAAGTTAAGGCTGATTCTGATCGTTTGTCTGAAGCACAGAAAGTTGAGCATACATCTGAGCAAAATAGGCAAAAAATAGGCTTTACCCATACCGAGCGCATTAATGAAAAACAGTTAGCTTTCGATCTTAAAGAACATGAGAAGAGCCAGTTGCAATGGCTAGAAGCGGATGCAGACATTCAGGAACAAAAAATTATCCAAGAAAATCATTTTAAAGAGAAGCAACTAGAAAAAGAGATTGCCGAGCAAGAAATCAGGATGGTTGCTAAGCAGAAGTTGGATGAGAGAATGCAAATTGAGCAATTAAAGCATGACTCACGGTTACTTGATCTTGAATTGGAAGCAAAGCAAGAGGAGCAAAGAAAACGATTTGAAGTGACAAAACAATCAGATGAATTTTTACAGCGTGAAATTGAATTGTTAGTTTTGGAAAAACAACGGGCCGAGTTAGAACAACAGGTGGAGTTTATTAAAGAAGACTATAATAACTAAATAATTTTTTCTAATAACTTTTTATCCTAATTGATTATGTTTTTTTTTACTCTCCCCGTTATATCTGAGCAGGTTGTTTTTTTGAGTCCTTGGTTGCTATCTGGCATTACTTTAATGCTATTGGTGCTTCTTTATATAAGCTCACCCCTGAGTGAATACCATCTAGAGGTACCTACAAAATTACATCAAGACTCTGAGCATATCCGCAGTGTTGCCCCTTATTTTTACGATGCTTGGTATGGGCGATTGCCGTTGTGGCAGGTTTTTTGGCCTTTTTGTATTGTATTGAATATATTACTAGCCGGGGGTGATTGGTTGGTACGAAATACGGCTTTTAGTGTACCGAGTTGGGATACATTACTGCTAACATGCCTAACCACAACCCTTTGGTGGACCATAGCAACGTGGCGAATGTCTATTTATACAGGACATCGAATGTGGTCTGCGGCGGCTCGTCTGGTAACGTTAGCGGCTTTTTTAGATTTTGGCTTCCGAATATTTATTCGGATCAAATTTCCACGGGTGTTTTTTGATTGCCAAGGCATGTTCTTTGATTATTCGAGTTGTTTTTAAAAGGTTTACCCGTGTTGTTTAAATGCGTAGATAAGAAATGAGTTAGGTGTATTATGGGAAATTCGTTGAGTGATCAGTTATTAAAAGCCGGGCTAGTGAATGATGCTAAAGCTAAAAAGGTTCGATCAGAAAAACATAAAAATTTAAAGCAACAACGTAAGCATAAGATTGAAACGGTTAATGAAACCAAAGAGCAGTTTCAAAAGCAGCAACAACTAAAAGTTGAGAAAGACCGTAAACTTAATCGGCAAATCAAGGAACAGGCGGAAAAAATGGCCGTGGAGGCTCAAATTAAACAATTAATTGAGCTGAATAAATTACCGCACGAGCCAGAGGGAACGGCGTTTAACTTTTCTGATGGTACGAAGGTAAAGACACTTTATCTCTCTGATAAAGTCCGTGAACACGTAATAAAAGGGCGATTAGTGATTGTTCGCTCGGGTCAAGCCTATGAGGTAATTCCTGTCGTTGTTGCGGATAAAATAAGACAACGTGATGCCCATTTTATTGTTATTGCGAATGAGCGGGATTTGTCAGTAAATACGACAGACGATGAGGATTTATACGCTGACTATAAAATTCCTGATGATTTGATTTGGTAACTAACTGTAAAAAATGATGAGTTACAATGGCTAAAAATAAAAAAAACGCCCATCGGGCGCCTGATCAAAATAAGAAAATAGAGCAATCTATTTTTGAGATTGGCAACGATGCGGTTATGGACGCTAAGTTTTTTAAACTTCCAGAAGCCGTTCAACAACAGGCTAATGCATTATATGAGCGAATGGATAAGGAGGCCAAACAGGTTATTCCAGAATTGGAAGCCTTGAAAAATACCTA
>ENA-ORXI01000023-ORXI01000023.1-sediment-metagenome-genome-assembly--contig:-NODE-23-length-97102-cov-3.820490_pt1 | contig 97102 bp, 85 predicted proteins | sample MGYA00237861_ERZ511468 | MGnify/ENA primary metagenome ERZ511468 (study PRJEB26299, sample SAMN06266213) | sediment metagenome | isolation source: Hudson Canyon methane seep mesocosm | place: USA:Hudson...
AGATGAATGGGCAACAAAAACTCCTTCGGAACTTAATATTCATCAAGACAAGGTTGATCACTTATTTGACCTTTCCTTTGATGATGATGCAACACAAGCAGTGGTATTAATAAAAGACGGTTATCTCATTGGTGAGCGTTATGCAGAGGGTTTTGATAAAAATTCATTTGGCACCTCTTGGTCAATGGCAAAAAGTTTCTATGCGAGTCTAATTGGAATCTCAATTGAGCGAGGCGAGATCAATAGCCTAGATGATAAAGTCAGTGATTATTTAGAATACTTTAATGATGATAGAACTGAGATCACCATCAGAGATCTACTCAATATGGCATCCGGACTCCAATTCCCTGAACATGAACATGAACTGATGTTCTTTGAGCAAGATCATCTTGCTTATGCAAAAAATATTGGTGTCGAGAAAGAACCTAATACGCTTTTTGAGTACAACAACGTCAATTCAATGTTGTTAGGTGACATTTTATTAGAAGCTACTGGAAAAAAAGCAGATGAGCTTCTCAATGAACGCGTACTAGAACCTATTGGTACTGACAATTTAACTCTTTGGAGGGACAGTGCCGACAATGTGCTCACCTATTGCTGTATCGATATGTCAGCAAGGGATTATTCCAGATTTGGACTGCTCTTCTCTAGAAATGGGCAATGGAACCAACATCAGATTATTGCATCAGATTATGTAGATGAAACGTTCACACCTTATTGGAAATTTACTCCCAAAAGATTTACTGATTTAGATCGCGGTTATAGTCTTCACTGGTGGTTTTCTAAAAACGATGAAGAAGGACAAATTTTTAATGCCAGCGGTAAATTTGGACAATATATCTTTGTTGATCGAGAAAATGACGTGATTTTTACAAGAATAACAAAATACTATCCGATGCCTGGTTCACAGCAAGATTGGGGCATCTTGGGACGATTTGATGGTAACGATGTAGAAAGTTTCTTAATAATTTCACGTTTTCTGGAAAAAATAGGTTTACTAGATGATGTCAAAACACCGAATACGACAGCTGATGGTGAATCTAAAGAGTTTTATGAAAGCTATAATAAAATCATTGATGCGATGGCAGATCTAAGCAGAGATTAACTAAACATTGAATCTGAAGTAAATCACGTCTCCTTCCTTCACAATATAATCTTTACCTTCAAGTCTTAACTTACCCTTTGATTTTGAGCCATTTTCTCCTTCATACTTGATGTAATCATCAAACGAGATAACTTCAGCTTTTATGAATCCTCTTTCAAAATCAGTATGAATGACCCCAGCAGCTTGAGGAGCATTTGAATGCCTTTTAATTGACCAAGATCTTACTTCCTTAGGTCCAGCTGTAAAGAAGGTTTGAAGATCCAATAAACTATAAGATGACCTAATTAATTTATTGATTGCTGGCTCATTGAGATTAAGTTCTTTTAGAAATTCGTCCTTGTCGTTTGTATCTAATTTTACTATTTCAGACTCTAAAGCAATGCAAAGTGAAATAATCTCAGTATCTTCAGTTTGACCTACATATTTCTCCAATTGTCCTAAATATGGACTAATATCTGAAATTGAAGCTTCGTCAATATTGGCTACAAATAACATTGGTTTTGCTGACAGTAAGCACAGTTCTTTCATCCATTGATTTTGATCGTCACTGATTTTAAAAGATCTGGCAGGCTGATTAGCATTCAAATGATCTAAAAGATCAGTTAAAAAAGCTTTTTTAGCCAATTGAATCTTATCTCCTGTCTTGGATTGCTTTTCAGCTCGAAGTAGATTTCGGTCAAGTGTTTGAATATCTGCTAATAATAATTCGGTATTAATGATTTCAAGATCATCCAAAGGATTAATCACATCCGACACATGAGTAATATTCTTGTCTTCAAAGCAACGTATAACGTGGATGATAGCGTCTGTTTCTCTGATATTAGCTAAAAATTTATTCCCCAAGCCCTCACCCTCTGAAGCACCTTGAACTAATCCTGCAATATCCACAAATTCAATGACTGAAGGAATAATTTCTTCTGGATTTGTAATTGTTGCTAATTGATCCAATCTTTCATCTGGAACTGTGACTATGCCAATATTAGGCTCAATGGTACAAAAAGGATAATTAGCGACTTCTGCAGAGCCATCTGATAAGAGATTAAATAGGGTTGATTTTCCCACATTAGGAAGACCCACTATGCCACATCGAATACCCATTGCTATAAATTATTGTTGTACTGATTTGCTTATATTGCTTTGTTTTTAAGAAAAGTCACTTTAAAGTGTTTGGAGTTTAACAAGTTAATAAAAAAAATGGCAAAAAAATTTAAAGCCACCACCGCAGGCAGCTTACCAAAACATGTCTGGCTAGCTGAAACTGAAACCCTTTGGCCAAAATGGAAAGTTTCCGAGAATGAACTGTGGGAAAAACAAAAAGAATCTGCAATGCTTTGGATTGAAGAACAAGAAAAATCAGGTCTTGAAATCATTTCAGAGGGCGAACAGTTCCGTATCCATTTTGTGCATGGGTTTCTTGAAAGAATTAAGGGCATTGATTGGAATAAAAAAACCAAAATGGGCATTAGGAATGATCGCTATACCGTTGAAGTGCCGACTGTTGTTGATGTGGTCCGTCGAGAAGAGTCTATACATTTAAAAGAAGCTCAAGTATTGAGAGAACACACCAAACAACTCACTAAATTCACATTACCAGGACCCATGACTATTGCTGATACCATCGCTAATGATTTCTATAGTTCTAAACAAGAAATGGCAATGCATTTTGCCCAATTATTGAATACTGAAGCTAATGAGTTATCACAAGCTGGAATAGATATTATTCAATTCGATGAACCAGCATTCAACTCCTTCACAAATGAATCTGTTGAATGGGGAATAGAGGCACTAGAAATTGCTATAAAAAATTTAGATTGTAAAACAGCTGTTCATATTTGTTACGGTTATGGAATTGATGAAAATTTAAGATGGAAAGACAGCCTAGGGAATCAATGGAATGAATACAAAACCCTATTCCCTGCACTTAATAATAGCAATATTGATCAAGTGTCTGTAGAGTTTGCTGGCTCAAAAGTTCCAGCAGAGTTAATGCGTTTATTGCCAAACAAAGAAATTATGGTTGGGGTAATAACTGTTGTGGCTGATCACATAGAAACGCCTGAGGAAGTTAAATTAAATATAGTCAAAGCTCTGAAGCATGTTAGTAAGGATCAATTTATAGCCTGCAGTAATTGTGGAATGGCGCCAATACCTATGGAGACTGCAAAGTTAAAAATAAAAGCTTTAGGTGAAGGCACTAAAATGGCAAACACAGTTCTTTTTTAGATTAATTGAATTGGTTCATTGCTTCATCAATACCTTGATCAATAATTGTTTCAATACCTTCTACTGCATTGAAAATAGCTGAATTTAAAGTCTCTTGATCAACCTTATTAGGCCTTGAAAGAACATAGTCTATAACCTCTTGCTTGTTAGGGTGACCAATACCCATTCTAATTCTAGAGAAATCAGGCGAGCACTGCTGAATAATGCTTCTTAGTCCATTATGGCCACCATGGCCGCCGCCAAATTTTACTTTAACCTCGCCAACGTTGAGGTCCAAATCATCATGAATGATGCACACATCTTCCATCTTAATTTTATAGTATTGCATTAATTGGTTAATAGAAATCCCACTCTCATTCATAAATTTAGAAGATTTAAACAATGTCACATTTTTATCTTTTAAGACAAATTGAGAGGTGCTGCCAGAGATCTTAGAATGTTTTCTAAATTCTATTGTTCGATACTTATCAGATAATTGATCTAAGACTAGATAGCCTAGATTATGCCTAGTTTGCAGGTATTGCTTGCCTGGATTGCCCAACCCAATAAAGACTTTGGGAATAAGTTTTAGAGGACGCATAAGGATACTATACTATCCCTCTTCTTTATTGTCCTTTGTATCTCCGTCTGATGCTGCGCCTTCAGTAGTGGCCTCTTCTGAGTCTTCACCTTCTTCGCCTTCTTCACCTTCTTCGCCTTCTACATCATCAATTACTTCTTCAATCTCTTCTTGAATTCTTAACAATCTGATAGCGACTATCGGATCATTTGCTGGCTCATCTTGAGTTAATTGTGGAAGCTCTACGCCTTCAGGTAACTCAATGTCTTCAAGATAAAGCATATCATCTAATTTTAAATTGCTAACATCCACTTCCAATTTTTCAGGTAGATCTTTAGGTAGACAACTCACTTCCACTTCATTCATTAATGCAGTGACAGTTCCACCTTCCAATTTCACCCCTTCAGATTGGTCTTCATTTATAAATTGAAGCGGAATGCTAACTCGAATAATTACATCAGACTTAACTCTTTGTAGGTCTATATGCATAACTTGTTTCTTTGAAGGATGAATCTGAATATCTTTAATTAAAACAGACTCTTCTTGATTACCTATCTTGATGGTCAAGATACTATTAAGAAAGCTTTCATTGGCTAATTTTCTTAATAATTGATTGTGATCAATAGCCAAATTCAGAGTCTCTTTTGCAGCACCATAAATAACTGCTGGAACCATTCCTGCATGTCTCATTCGTCTTGCATTAGAGGTTCCAAGTGTTTCCCTTGATTCTACAATTAAATCGATTTCTTTAGCCATAATTTGTCTGTTGTAAAAATATATTTTATCAATAAAGTAACAATCTTTGTTATTTGCTGTAAATAGTGGAGCTATATAATAGATTCATTTATTTGTCTTTACAAATAAGCAGTTCGACTTTTTTACCCATGTCAAAACATTCCTCCGTGTGACGTTCGGTCATCAACTTTTAGAGCTTTAGCAGGCCATCTAAATGACCCGGTCCTAAGGTGGACCTAATTAAACAATATTAACTGCTTGTAGTCCTCTGGGACCTTTCTCAATATCGAATGTCACAACCTGATTCTCCTCGAGCGTTGCATGTCCTTCGGCTTTAATGCCGGAGAAATGTGCAAATATATCGTCACCACCGTCATCCGATGCAATAAATCCAAATCCTTTAGCGCTATCAAACCATTTTACTTTTCCTGTTGCCATTTTTTTTCCTCTAATTGTGAAGTGTTAACTTCGTTTATATTGAAAGGTATTACCTTCATTTTCATTAATATCCAGAGGTTTTACGAACACACGCCTCAGGGCAATCAATTTCTCCACATACGTATTTATCCATCTTTGAGTGATAAACCGCTGTTGGCCCATTTAAATAAAAATGGTGGCAAATAATAACCGATGTTTTGCAATGAAGCTAGTGAAAAATAGCTTATATTGGATTTGTTAGTCTGCGTAAAGTGAGCTAACAGATTGATCATCGAGCATTCGTTGAATGGTTTCTCCTAGTATCTCTGCAATTGATAACTGTCTAATCTTTCCTACAGCTTTAGCTTCGTCTGTCAAAGGTATGGTATCTGTGACCACAAGCTCATCTAAATTAGAGCCAGCAATTCGTTCAATTGCTGGACCAGACAACACTGGATGTGCTGCATAAGCCACTGCTTTTATTGCTCCTTTTTCTTTAAGGGCTGCGGCTGCATTACAAAGTGTCCCTGCAGTATCCACCATATCATCAAATAATATAGCTGTTTTTCCTTCAACATCGCCTATGATGTTCATGACTTCTGATTTATTTGCCACCTCCCTTCTCTTATCAATAATTGCAAGACCAGCACTATCAAGCCTTCGAGCTATAGCTCTTGCTCTCAAAACTCCGCCAACATCAGGAGAAACAATCACCTGATTTTGATATCTTTTTTTCCATATATCACTTAAGAGAATTTGAGACGAGTAAATATTATCCACAGGGATCGAGAAAAACCCTTCAATCTGATCAGCATGAAGGTCAACAGTAATTAATCTTTGAATACCAGCAGTTTCAATGAGATTAGCCACTAACTTTGCTGACACAGGGCCTCGTGTGTTTCTTGGTCTCCTATCCTGCCTGGAATAACCAAAGTATGGGATAACTGCCGAAATTGATTCAGCAGATGCTCTTTTACATGCATCAGCCATTAACAGAAGCTGCATTAAGTGTTCATTACCAGGCTGATAAGTCGATTGGATAAGAAATATATGCTTACCTCTGATGTTCTCTGCTATCTCTATGCTGGTCTCACCATCGCTGAATTGATTAACTTGTATCCAACCAAGAGGCTGATTCAGGTGGCGAGCAATCAAATTTCCCAGTTCGTTAGATGCTGGCCCAGAAAAAAGAATTAGTTTGTCTTTATTCATTATGTAATTAAACCATGTTAATGATCTTTTTTATAAACAATTTATGGCTGGGGTGGCAGGATTTGAACCTGCGCATCACGGGATCAAAACCCGTTGCCTTACCGCTTGGCTACACCCCATTAAAAACTCAAAGTAATAAACAAGTCATTCTGAAGTTGCTTGATTACTGTGTCAAGTTGGTGAGAATTTTTATTCAGATGATTTCAAGAGTTTTGATTGAAAATGTTGCCTGATAGTCAGCGCCGGTAATAACTATTTTTTTAGGAATCATTAATTCATTGATGCTTTGGTATAAAGAAAAATCTACTTTATGATTATTAAGCTTTATTTTCAGAGGAAAACCATGATGGTCCAAAACCATATCATCAACTCCTTGAGAAGGAATTTTTGCTAATAACAAAGAGGATAGACTAAAGTTAAGTGAAGAAATTGTCTTTAGTTCATCCGCAGAAAAATCTATGCCTAATTCCATAAACAATGAAGCGAGGTCAGTGCTTATGGAGGACATGACCTGTTTACCAAAAAAATCTCTAAGAATGAGCATTTCCGCACTGTTTTGGTGATTAATTGTATAGTTACCTAAAAAACTATCTGTTGTGTTTTTGAAGGAAACTGAACCGACAATAGAATAATTAGTAAGTGCAATAATTTTAGTCTGGTTGTCTTCCCAATTAATTGTCTTATCCAAGGAGCCAATATTGTTGCAGCCAACAATGGTCAAGGTTGATAAAAATACTAGTAATAGTAATAAATAACGACTATTTGAAGTTATTTTGAGTATAAAATAGTTTAAGCAATTGTTTTTACACATCATGAAAGATTCAATCATAAAAAAACTCAAGATTATTCAGGAAGAATACCATTCTATTGGAAATCAGTTATCAGATGAAGACATACAAAAAAATAATCAGCTGATGATCCAACTCTCTAAAGAGTTTTCTAAAATAGAGCCTGTAGTAAAACTGTTTGAACAATATCAAAATTTAGTTGAAGAAAAGGATAATGCGATTAGTTTGATTGACGAAAAAGATGATGAACTCGGAGCATTGGCTGAGGAAGAAATTCAGATTATAGAAAATCAACTAACAGAAATAGAAGAGCAAATTACACCCTTACTTCTCTCTAGTGACCCAAGAGATCAAAGTAATGTATTTCTAGAGATTAGGGCGGGCACTGGTGGTGATGAAGCCGCAATTTTTGCCGGAGATATCTTTAGAATGTATGCCAGATATTGTGAAGAACAAAAATGGTCTATTGAAATTTTAAACCAAAGTGAGAGCGGTCAAGGAGGTTTTAAGGAGATCATAGCTCGTGTAATCGGTGAAAGTGTTTTCTCTAAACTTAAATTTGAATCGGGCACTCATCGTGTCCAGCGAATTCCAAAAACAGAATCTCAAGGTAGAATTCATACTTCTGCTTGCACGGTAGCTGTAATCCCAGAAGTTGATGAAGTAAATGAAATTGAAATCAATACAAATGATCTCAGGATTGACACTTACAGAGCATCAGGAGCTGGTGGTCAACATGTCAATAAAACTGACTCAGCAGTTCGATTAACACACATACCCACCGGGGTTGTTGCTGAATGTCAGGACAATAGATCGCAGCATAAGAATAAAGCTAAAGCCATGACATTACTCAAAGCTAGAATCTATGATATCGAACAAAAAAAGATTGCAGATCAACAAGCAGAGGAAAGAAAGATGCTTGTGGGCAGTGGTGATCGATCTGAAAGAATAAGAACCTATAACTTTCCTCAAGGAAGAATAACAGATCATAGAATCGGTTTAACACTCTATAACTTGTCTGAAATTATGGAAGGAGATCTCCACAACTTGATTGATTCTTTAGCCCAAGAAAATGCAGCAAAACAAATGTCTCAATTGGAAAATTAACATATTGAATATGGATAACTTTACCAGTGATTTGATGCTTGATGAAGCGACTGATTTTCTATCCAAGATAACTAAAAACCCAAGATTGGAGTCAGAAGTATTGTTAGCAAAGATTCTAGATAAAGAGAGAGAAGATTTCTATAAAAGCAATATCCTAGTAGATGAAACAACGTATCAGCATTTCAGAAACTTACTAAAAATTAGACATCAAGGGAAGCCCATAGCTTACATTGTCGGTAAAAAAGAATTTTGGTCATTATCATTTAAAGTCAATGAGAATGTATTAATTCCTAGACCAGAAACTGAATATTTAGTTGAATGCTGCCTTTCACTGATGCAAGAAACAAATAGCTACAAACTCCTAGAATTGGGTACAGGATCAGGAGTAATATCAATAGCCTTAGCTAAAGAGAACCCTAACCTTGAAATCACAGCAGTGGATATTTCATTGAAAGCTCTAGAACTAGCTAATGAAAATGCACTCTCTCATAATATAAATAATATTGTGTTTAAAAAATCTAATTGGTTTGAAAATATAACTGAACAAAATTTTGATTTTATTATTAGCAACCCACCCTATGTAGATAAAACTCAACTGACAAAAAAAGAGATGGTAAATCTAAAATATGAACCAGAGATAGCCCTTTTCTCTATGGATTCTGGAAAATCAGCTCTTCTCCATATAATCCATAAAAGTCATCTATTTTTGAATCAAGGTGGAACTCTAATAACAGAACACAGCTATAACCAAAAAGAATTTTGTCAAAATCAAATGAAAAAACAAGGGTTTATTAACATAAAAACTTTTGATGATTTAAATTCTCACCCCAGAGTCTCAATGGGTTCAAAATCTAATGATGAATAATCAGTTAAGATACAGTAGTCATACAAGGCTAGAAGATTTTGGAGAGCAATCACAAAATACACTGCTTAAAAGTTCAGTTCTGATTATTGGAGCTGGTGGTCTAGGTTCGATAGCCAGTATTTATTTAACTACTTCGGGAATTGGTCAGATTACTGTCGTTGATTTCGATACGATTGATGAATCTAATCTTCCTAGACAGATATTATTTAAAGCTGATGACCTTGGAAAAAATAAAGCTTTAATTACTAAAAAAAGACTCATGGAATATAATTCAGAAGCCACCATCAATTCCATTGATAAAAAACTTTCAGAAGATGAAATGAATAAGGTAATCAGTCATGTTGATATCGTTATAGACGCAACTGATGATTTAGAATCAAGATTGATGATTAATAAAATTTGTTACAACATAAAAAAGCCCTTGATTGTAGGAGCGGCCATTAGATATGAAGGTCATGTACTTAAATTAAATAACACAAAAGATAATAACAGTTGCCTTAACTGTCTATACAGTTCTAGTGATGAAAATCTAGAAAATTGTGAAGGCAATGGGATCATGTCGCCTGTGGCAGGTATGATTGGCTCTATGATGGCAAACGAATGCATTAAAACTCTTATTGGCATCAACAATAATGAAGAAAATACTATCTCAATCTTTGACTTAAAAAATAATATCTATCAGAAAATTAATATCCCTAAAAATATGAAATGTTCAGTATGTTCTTAGATATTCTTCGAAAATACGTCTATATGCATTAAACTCCTTCTATTATCTAATTAATGATTTGATAATATTTCAACCATCAAATCATTAACAAGTTTAGGGTTTGCCTTGCCTTGTGTCTTTTGCATTACCTTGCCGATTAAAAAACCAAGCACTTGTTCTTTGCCAGCGAGATATTGGTCTTGTTGTTCTTGGTTTTCATTTAATACAATTCTAATTACTTGCTCAATCTCATTTGTGTCTGAGATTTGCTCAAGCCCTTGGTCTTTAATTAATTCATCAACACTCATCTCACTTTCTATGAGTTGACTAAATATATTTTTGGCAATTGTTGATGAAATTGTCCCATCATCAATTCTCTGTATTAACTGACTTACTGATTTTGCACTGATTGATAGGCTTGCTATTTCGATCTTATCTTTATTTAGAATAGCCATTACCTCAGTGATCAACCAATTAGCTAATAGCTGAGGATTACCATTATAGGTATTAAGAGCGTCTTCAAAATATTCAGCTAATTCTATATTTTTTGCTATTGCTGTTGCGTCAACAGGTTTTATTGATAGTGTCTTGATATAACGATCAACTTTTTGATTAAACAACTCTGGAAGTGATGCAGCAATCGTTTCTATAATCTCTTTATCAATTTTTACGGGCAACAAATCAGGATCTGGGAAATAACGATAATCATTAGCCTCCTCTTTTGTTCTCATAGATCTAGTTTCCCCTGCATCAGAATCATATAAACGAGTTTCTTGGACCACAGAACCTCCTTGTTCTAGAATTTCCTTTTGTCGTTCAACCTCATAATTAATAGCATTCTCAATGAATCTAAATGAGTTAATATTTTTAATCTCAGCCCTGGTGCCGAGTTCAGTATTATCTTTTGGTTTTAATGAGACATTAGCGTCACATCTAAAAGAACCTTCCTGCATATTTCCATCTGAGATTTTAAGATAGCGAACTAACTGATGTATTTTTTGCATATATAAAGTCGCCTCTTTTGCTGAACTAAGTTCAGGCTCTGATACAATTTCAAGCAAAGGGGTTCCAGCTCTATTTAAGTCGATGGCAGATGTGCCTGGAAACTTATCATGAATCGATTTACCTGCATCCTCCTCGAGGTGAGCTCTGGTAATTCCTATTCTTTTTTCTGTTCCATTATCTAGTGTAATAAACAACTGTCCACCTGACACGATCGGCAATTCATACTGACTGATTTGATAGCCTTTTGGCAAATCCGGGTAAAAATAGTTTTTTCTGGCAAAAATTGAAAGATCTGCTATTTCAGCATCAACTGCTAAGCCAAACTTAATCGCCATCATGACTACTTCTTTATTTAAAACGGGTAAAACGCCTGGGTAACCAAGATCAATCAATGAGGCTTGCGTGTTTTGCTCTTTCCCATAAGCTGTGGATGCACTGGAAAATATTTTGCTGTCACACGCCAGTTGCACATGAATCTCTAACCCTATGACAGTCTCCCAATGCATTAGTCATTACCCTCTGAACTCTGTAACAGTCGTGGCACAGCCTGATGCCAGTCTGTTACTTTCTGGTATTGATGAGTTAGACTCAATAAATCGAGCTCCTTAAAATGAGGCGCAATAAGTTGCAGCCCATACGGTAAATTTTCAACAAAACCGATAGGGTGAGATATAGCTGGTAAACCTGCTAGATTTGCTGAGATTGTATACATGTCATTCATATACATACTCACCGGATCATCTATTTTCTCGCCCAATTTAAATGCTGCTGTTTGGGTCGTTGGTCCTAATATGATATCCACTGACTCAAAAGCTCTCGCAAAATCCTGATTGATTAATTGTCTTACTTTTTGGGCCTTTAAGTAATAAGCATCGTAATAACCTGTAGAAAGAACATAAGTTCCTGTTATGATTCTTCTTTTAACTTCTTGGCCAAACCCAATCTGACGATTGGTTCTGTAAAATTCATCAAGATCTTCAATATTTTGCGAACGATAACCAAAACGCACTCCATCATACCTAGCAAGATTGGAAGAACATTCTGCAGGTGCTACAACATAATATGTAGGCACTGAGTAACCAATGTTTGGTAAACTAATTTCTTTAAATACAATCCCTAGTTTTTTGTAGCTATCAATACTTTCCGCAATTAGAGCTTCATAAGCACTACCTAAACTGCCATCAAAAAATTCTTTGGGTAGTCCAATAATTTTACCTTTAATATTTTCTTCAAGATACTGACTGTATTGAGGTACAGATTCTTCAACAGATGTTGAATCAAGAGGGTCAAAACCGGCCATAGACTCCAAGAAAATAGCTGTATCTTCAGCTGATAGGGCTAGAATTCCTGCTTGATCGAGGCTTGAAGCAAAAGCCACCATGCCGTATCTTGAGCAACGTCCGTAAGTTGGTTTAAGGCCTGTGATACCTGTAAAAGCAGCAGGTTGCCTAATTGAGCCTCCTGTGTCTGTGCCTAAAGCAATTGGTGTAAGGCCGGCGGCAACTGCAGCAGCTGAACCTCCTGAAGAACCTCCAGGAGTCCTCTCTATGTCCCATGGATTATGAACAGAACCAAAATAACTGGTTTCACTTGAAGAACCCATGGCAAATTCATCCATATTGGTTTTTCCCAGCAACACTGCACCTTGTGTCTTGAGCCTTCTAACCACTGTTGCATCATAAGGCGGTATAAAATTCTCAAGCATCTTTGAACCACATGTGGTTTTTATGCCTTGTGTACAAAAAATATCTTTTGCTGCATAAGGTATTCCCGTAAGTGCAAAATCTATTGGTGATTCCTGATCTTGATCATCAGTCATATATGCAGCATTGGGTTGAATATCACTTGTAATGAAAGCATTGAGTGATTGATCATAATCAGCAATTCTAGAACGATATAAATCAAACAGTTCAGTTGCGCTAATCTGTTTTTCTGAAAGCATATTTTGAATTGCTTTTACGGTAAATCTTTCCATAGAATCAATTTGATTTCTTTCGATCTTTATTCAATAACTTTGGGTACTTTATAGAATCCTTCTTCTACATGTGATGAATTCTTTTGATAAATATCGCGGTGATTGGTCTCAGTCACAATGTCTTCCCGTAAACGTTGATGCATGTCTAAAGGATGAGCCATGGGTATAATTTCATTCGTGTCTGCTGATTGAAGTTGCTCAATCATTTCTAATATATCTGTCATTTGTTGAAGATAAATTGGAACTTCATCATCGTCCAAATTGAGTTTAGACAAACCACAAATATGCTCGATATCAGATTTAGTAATAGTCATTAATTAAATTTATTAAAATAGTATTAAGTTATGATAACTTCCAGTTGCTCAAAATCCTACACGTTGTTAGAGTATTCTTTCTACCTTACTTTTTTTGAAACAACTAAACAGTGATTAAGAACATTATAGGTTATTTTTCTAATGATCTTTCAATAGATCTGGGCACCGCAAATACACTGGTATATGCCAGTGGCAAGGGTATTGTTTTAAATGAACCCTCCGTGGTTGCTCTGAGAAGTGAAAATGGGAAAACAACAAAAACTGTTGTTGCAGTTGGCACGGATGCTAAGGCTATGCTGGGTAGAACTCCAGGCAGCATTGAAGCTATAAGGCCACTCAAAGATGGTGTCATTGCAGATTTCATAGTAACTGAAGCCATGTTACAAGCGTTTATTAAAAAGGCTCATGGTTCCCGATATTTCAGACCTGCCCCAAGAATTTTAGTTTGCGTCCCTTTTGGATCAACACAAGTTGAGAGAAGAGCTATTAGAGAATCTGCTGAAGGAGCTGGAGCTAGAAAAGTTTTTTTAATCGAAGAACCCATGGCTGCTGCAATTGGAGCAGGTCTTCCAGTCCATGAGGCAAGAGGATCGATGGTTGTAGACATTGGCGGTGGAACATCAGAAATAGCAGTCATATCTCTCAATGGAATTGTCTATGGAAACTCCGTCAAAATTGGTGGTGATACTTTTGATGAGTCAATTATAAATTTTATAAGAAGAAATTATGGAATTTTAATTGGTGAAGCCACAGCAGAAAGAATTAAACATGAAATTGGTAGCGCATACCCTGGTGACTCGGTAAGTGAAATCTCAGTAAAAGGAAGAAACTTGTCAGAAGGCGTGCCACGAACCTTTACACTCAACAGCAATGAAATACTTGAATCACTTCAAGAACCTCTTCAATCCATAGCCAATTCTCTCAAATCAGCTTTAGAACAAACGCCACCAGAATTGGGGTCAGATATTGCTGAAAGAGGTATTGTTCTGACTGGGGGTGGAGCACTGCTTACTAACATAGAAAAACTGTTAGCAGAAGAAACAGGTTTGCCTGTGTTGCTTGCTGACAACCCTTTAACCTGTGTTGCCAGAGGTGGTGGTAGAATTATTGAAATCCTTGATAAACAAGGTACTGACTTTTTTGAATTGAATTGATTGCCTAGAGAATCAATAATAACGGATGAGTTAAAACATGCCGTTATATCCACAACAAAGAATAAATAGATTTGAAAAAAACTTCTCTGCTTATCGTCTGATAATAGTTGTCATTATATCTTGCGTTTTGATGTACCAGGATTACCAAAAAAATTACCTTCCTGCATTAAGAGTTTACCTCTCGGCATCACTCTACCCAGTACAGTATCTAATTAATCTACCGAAAAATTTTATACAGAAATTGAATACAAATTTCTCTGAACGCAAAAAAATTCTGCAAGAGAATAAAGTCTTAAAAAAAGATAATTTTGAGCTTAGATCACAAATTCAACAAGTCTATAAGTTAGAGTCTGAAAATAAAAGACTCTATGATCTTCTTGATTCACAACCAAAAAAAGATAATAGCTATATTTTTGCAGATATTATTGCCGTTAGTCCTATAGCTGAGAAGCATCAAATAGTAATTAACAAAGGGAGTAGAGATAATGTTGTTATTGGCTCAGCAGTGGCTGATAGCAATGGGATTTTGGGTCATATCATACGTGATCAAATCTTTGGATCAGAAGTGTTATTGATTAGTGACCGTGAACACGCTATACCTATAGAAATTGTTAGAACCAGTCTTAGAAGTATTGCTGTAGGTATAGGTAATTACAATGAACTTAGAATCAATACATTACCAACAAACACGGATGTTAAAACAGGAGATGTCCTTATTACGTCTGGTTTAGGTGGGCGATACCCTGAAGGCTTTCCAGTTGGAACAATAAAAGATGTTATCAATAATCCAGGGGAATCATTTCTAGAAATTAGTGTTACACCTTTTGGTAATTTGAAAACCATTAATGAAATTTGGGTCATCCAACCAACAGAGGTTAACTAATGAACAACCAACTAAGAAATTTATTTTTTATTTGGTCAATGATTTTGTTATCAATTATCTTAACGGTCATACCTGTGCCTGACCTCTTAGATCAATATAGGCTTCCATGGTTAAAGATGACAGTGATATTCTTCTCAATATTTAATATTTCACTTATTGGAATAATCTCAGTCTGGTTTTCTGGGTTAATTCTAGACATTATGACTGGGGGTCTAATGGGGGAGAATGCCTTAATTCTGGCTGTGCTTTCTTATCTTTCTTATCGTTTTAGATTTCAGATTAGAGTTTATCCAATGTGGCAGATTATGCTTATTGTTTTAATGCTATTGTCCTTGGGTGAGCTTATTTCTCTATGGATTAATGGGGTAAGCGGCACCATGTCTTTCAATATTTATGATTGGATTAATGTAGGTATCGCTGTTCTTGTCTGGCCAATATTTATGAGGGTTCTTGAAAAAATGCAATCCTTATTCCTTGAATAGTAACAACTATGGAATTTAAATCTTCAAATACCCAAGAAGTAGAAAAAGAAGTCTTCCTTTCTAGAATTCTATTTTGCTCGATTGCTATATTGATTCTGGCAACAATTATTATTACGCGTCTATTCTTCTTAATGGTGATCGAGTCTGATCAATATAAACTAAGGTCTTTGAATAACACCATAAGGATGCAATCACTCCCAGCATCAAGGGGTTTAATTTATGATAGAAATAAAAATGTTTTAGCCAATAACCAACCGATCTTTCAGTTGGAAATGATCCCTGAACAAGTTCTTGATGTAGACACATCTCTAGAACAACTAGCAGACTTGGATATTATTAAAAAAAACAATATTGATAACATCAAACAAAGGATTGATAAAAACCTGCAATTTAAAAGTATTGTTTTAAGAAGAAATCTAAGTGAAAGAGAAGTTGCTGTGTTCGCAAATAATCGGAATAATTTTAAAGGAATTGATATCAAGTCCAGATTATCTAGGCATTATCCTAAAGGTGAAATATTCTCACATGCCCTAGGTTATGTAGGGGCTATATCAGGTGGAGATTATGCTCGTTTCGACCCTAGCTTTTATACTGGTAAAGAGCAAATTGGGAAAACGTCAATTGAGAGAAATTATGAGCCCTACCTAAGAGGCAAACCAGGTAATCAAAAACTCTTAGTTAATGTTAAGGGCAGAATAATGGAAAGGATTGATCAGCATCCATTTCTACCAGGTAATAACCTTATTTTGACTATTGATAGTGAACTCCAAGAAACTGCTTACAAGGCCATGGGTAAGCAAAAAGGGGCTGTGGTTATTTTAGATGCTTCAAATGGAGAAATACTAGTGATGCTAAGTTTGCCGAGTTTTGATCCAAATAAATTCAGCTTTGGATTAACCCAAAAAGAATTTAGCACGCTTAGCAAAAACAAAAATAAACCATTATTTAATAGGGCTATAGCAGGTCAATACCCACCTGGTTCAACCATTAAACCTATGATTGCATTGGGTGCACTTGAAATGGGAATTATTGATCCTGATGTTTTTATGCCGTGTGAAGGTAGATTTTTTCTTCCAAATTACTCTCGCCCATTCAATGATTGGTCAACACATGGAGCAGTAAATGTTGTAAGAGCTATTCAAGCATCCTGTGATGTTTACTTTTATAAAATAGCAAATGAAATGGGGATTGATAAAATGAGTCATTTCTTAAAACAATTTAATTTGGGTGCACCCACTCAAGTTGATGTTGACTCTGAGAAAAATGGTGTGATGCCTAATAAAGAATGGAAGAGAAATAATTTTACTTCTAGAGAAAATCAAAGTTGGTATAAAGGTGAAACTGTGATTGCTGGTATAGGTCAAGGTTATATGCTAGCTACACCCCTTCAATTAGCTTTAGCAACAGCTATTATTGCGAATAAGGGTCAAGCACATAAGCCTCATATGTTAAAAGCAATTGAATTCACTAATAGTGGAGAAATTCAGCTTATAGAATCAGAAAGTATCGATTATATCAGTAGTATTGATGACAAAAATTGGGACCTAATTCATGAAGGCATGACAGCAGTGATTAATGAAAGAAGGGGTACTGCATATGGTATTTTCCCTGATAATTCTCCAATTGCAGGAAAAACAGGTAGCTCTCAAGTTTTTAGCATCGATAAGAGAAGTGGCGATGAAATTCCAGAAGAGCTTAGAGATCATGGTCTATTCATTGGCTTTGCTCCCATCGATAAACCAGAAATCATTGTTTCTATTATAGTTGAGAATGGCGGTGGAGGAAGAATAGCTGCTGCTCCGGTTGCTGAGAAAATTTTCACTTCATATTTAGAAGGTAGCGAAACAAATAATGCAAACTAACCAATTTCAATTAAAAACTGGCAATATACTTGCAGATAGAGCACACATTGATATGCCTCTACTTTCAGCTTTTTTTATTATCTTTCTCATTAGCGGTATTGCCATATTCAGTGCCTCAAATGGTAATAGTAATTTTGTTATTGATCACAGCATCAACATCGCTATATCTATTATTGCTATGACCATCGCTGCTCAGTTAAGTCCCATGTCCTATGAAAGAATAGCCCCTTGGCTCTATTTTCTATGCTTAATGCTTTTAATTATGGTTTTAGTATTTGGGGAAACAAGAAATAATGCCACGAGGTGGTTGAATCTTGGGATCACCTTTCAACCCTCTGAATTGATGAAAATAGCAATGCCTTTAATGATAGCTCGTTACATAGCAACTGGAACTCTACCACCAACAAATATTTCTATTTTCATCTCCTTACTCATTGTCCTCTTACCAACTGCTATGATTTTATTACAACCAGATCTAGGCACTTCTATTCTCATTGCTTTCTCTGGATTAGTGATTGTGTTCTTGTCAGGTATAAAAAAAAGGTACTTATTCACTGGTCTGCTCTTCTTTATAGCAAGCCTTCCCTTTATATGGAAAAATATTCATCCCTTTCAGCAAAAACGAGTATTAACTTTTTTAGATCCTGAGCAAGATCCTTTAGGTGCAGGCTATCACATTATTCAGTCAAAAATTGCAATTGGCTCAGGCGGTCTATTTGGAAAAGGGTGGATGAATGGAACACAAGGGCAACTTGATTTTCTACCTGAGCGAACCACTGATTTTATTTTCTCTATTCTTGCTGAGGAATTCGGATTAGTAGGAGTGATAGTTATTGTCATAGTCTATTTATTTATCGTTGGCAGAGGTTTATTAATAGCTATCAACTCACAAGATCTTTTTTCTAGGTTAGTTGCATCAAGCATTAGTCTGACTTTCTTTATTTATGTTTTTGTAAACATGGGCATGACCACAGGCATACTTCCAGTTGTAGGAGTACCCTTGCCACTAATAAGTAAAGGGGGAACTTCGAGTGTAACGTTAATGATCGGCTTAGGTATACTGATGTCAATCAGAACACATAAACGGCTGATATCAAAATGAATTTAAACCACAACATTGCTATATCATTTATCTTATGGATCTTTATCTCAGCTAATCCTGCATATCCAAAAAATATTGACACATCTAATGACAATATACATTTAGGTAAATTTTCACTAATGGATGAATTAATCAATGATCATGGATTTGATGAACAATATATAAGAACCATTTTTAAAGACATAAAATTCATGCCTGAATTAATCGATTCTATTTCTAGGCCCGCTGAAAAAACTAAAACTTGGGAAGAATATCGTGGAATTTTCCTCACTCCTAAAAGAATAGCAGCAGGCGTTTTTTTTGCTAACCAGCATAAAGATCTAATCAATAGAGTAGAGAAAGAAACAGGAGTTCCTGCAAAAATATTACTTGGTATTTTAGGAGTTGAGACTTCTTTTGGCAATATACAAGGTCGATATAAAGTGATTAACTCCTTATATACTCTTGCAGTTGGTTACCCACCTAGAAGCACGTTCTTTAGAGCAGAATTAATTAATTTATTCTATTTATGTAGAGAGCAAGATCTATCAATCAAAGAGATTAAGGGATCCTATGCAGGAGCCATGGGTGCTCCACAATTTATTGCATCAAGTTATAGAGCCTATGCAGTTGATGGTGATGGTGATGGTAAAATTAATCTGTTTGAGTCTTGGGAAGATATCTTGATGAGTGTCGGTCATTATTTGAAAAAAAATGGTTGGGAAGAATCAAAAAATATTATCAATAGAATACAAATTGATACTAAACAAATGGAAGCACTTGCCTCTAAAACTGTCACGCCGAAAAGCACTATTGCTGATCTGATTGCTGCAGGTATTCAGCTTGATCCCTTATTAGGACTAACCGAGAAAGCACAAGTCATTTACCTTGAAGGATTAAGTGGTGATGAAGAGGCAGTGATTGGTTTACATAACTTTTATGTTATAACCACTTACAATAGAAATGTAATGTATGCCCTAGCTGTATTAGAATTGGGTGAATCAATCGAAGGTTTAGTAACTAATAATGCATTTTCATTTAATTAAAGAAAACCTAATATTGCTGATATTGATCTCTCTGATTTCAAGTTGTGCTCTGCAAAATAATGAACCCAAACCAACACTCAGCACCAAAGAAGTTGCCAGTATATTAAATGACGGCTGCACAATTAATCGAGACCGTAAAGAAAGATATAAAATTAATGGGAAACGCTATAAAACTTTATCCTCTAGTAGAGGTTTCAAACAAAGAGGAGTGGCCTCTTGGTATGGATCAGATTTCAATGGGAAGTTAACTGCTTGTGGAGAACGTTATAACATGTATAAATACACAGCTGCCCATAAAACATTGCCGCTACCAACTTATTTAAATGTGCAAAATCTAAGGAATGGCAAATCAGTAATTGTAAAAGTGAATGATAGAGGTCCTTTTATCGATAACCGAATCATTGATCTATCGTATGCCGCTGCTAAAAAAGTCGATATGCTTTCACAGGGGACAACCTTTGTTAAAATTACTGCTGTCTCAGAACAAGTTGCAGCCCATGCGATGAAGAAAAATAATCGTGGTATCTTTTCGAGCAGTCTATTTGAAAAAATTGTGCTTCTTAATAAGAATAAAATTGTCTTGCAAATAGGGGCTTTTACTGAAGAAAAAGGAGCAAGAGAACTAAAGAAAAAGGTTGAAAAACTAGGGGTTAATTCTGTTTTTATTACCAAAATAAGATCTGCAAGAACAACCTATTATCGAGTAAGAATAGGACCAATTAAAACATTGAAAAGTTATGAGAGCGTGATCTCTAAGCTTGCCTCCTTATCACTTGATATTAATATAATCTCTGAGTAAGTCTTTCTTTATGACTTACCTATGTTAAAAAATATATGTTATGGTGCGTAGAAATTATGAGTAAAGATAACTTGAAACAAACTGATTATATAATCAACATGAGTACTCTTTTTATAGTGCTTTTTTGTTTCTTTATACCCAAAGTTAATGCCATTGTAATTGTACCTAAAGCACCTAACATCGATGTGAGTAGTTATGTGTTATTAGATGCTGAAACTGGCTCTATTATTGCAAAACTTGAAGAAACTAAACCAGTCAAGCCTGCCAGTATTACTAAACTCATGACTGCCTATACAACTTTTCATGCCTTAAAAGAAGGGCAAGTCTCCTTGGATGATCCTGTGAAGATAAGTAAAAATGCCTCTTCAATTGGTGGATCAACAATGTTTCTTAATCCTTATATGGATGTAACGATTGAAGATCTTATTCAAGGCATGATTATTGTCTCAGGCAATGATGCGAGTGTTGCTTTAGCTGAACATCTTGCTGGTAGTGAAGACACTTTTGCAGAATATATGAACATGTATGCTGAAGCACTTGGCCTAAAAAACAGTCACTATACTAATGCATCAGGTCTAGATGATGAAGAACACTATTCTTCAGCTCTGGATATGGCTTTGCTTGCCTCACAAATTATCAAAGAATTTCCTGAATATTTTCATTTGTACTCTGAACGGTCTTATTCCTTTGATCAAGCTGTTGATCCCACAACAAAACAACCGATCTTACAATATAACCGTAATAAATTACTAAGAAGGGATGCAAGCATTGATGGTATGAAAACTGGGTACACACAATCAGCTGGTTACTGCTTAGTTGCAACAGCTAAAAAAAATCAAATGCGATTTATAGCAGTTGTTACTGGTGCGAAGAGTGCAGATGATAGAAATAATTCTGCCTATGCGCTGCTTAATTATGGCTTTAGATTCTTTGAAAATAAGAAGCTAGTAGATAATTCAGTCTCTTATGGTGAAGCTAAAGTCTGGAAGGGTGCTGAAGATACTGTTGGTCTTGTGGCTCACCAAGAAATTATCAAAACCATAAGTAAAGGAACCTTCAAAGAGATTCAAAGAAAAATAGAAATTTATGAACCGTTAATTGCCCCGTTAAATTTAGACAAGGCAATTGGTAAGTTATCAATGGTTTATAATGATGAAGTTTTAGCTGAGACATCTTTGTATGCCGAGAAAATTATTAAAGAAGATAGTCTTTGGGGTTGGCTATATGACAGTGCCATTTTACTATTGAATAAATCAGAAAACTGAAAGAATTAAAACAACCTATCCTCTTTAAAAACCTAGGCTGCACAAACTACAGTAACACTTTGGTGAGCATGCAAGAGTTCACTTCAGAAAGAAATCAACACACTCAAGATGAAATGTGGTTCCTTGAACATGAACCTGTTTTTACTTATGGCATAAGCTCTGAAGAAAATGAAATGCCATTAGACAATTCTATCCCTATTATTAAAACTGATCGTGGTGGAAAAGTAACCTATCATGGCCCAGGTCAACTGGTGATTTATGCATTAATGGATTTAAAAAAACGATCACTGAAACCTAGAATATTTATTAAGGCTTTCTATCAGGTTATATTTGAGAGCGTTCTAAAATACCAAGCGAATCTAAAACTAATTGATGCTGATCCAGGGATCTATTGTGATAACAAAAAATTAGTTAGTTTTGGTCTCAAAATCAATAGAAGAGGCACTTACCATGGAGCATCAATCAATGTCTCAATGAACATGGACCCTTGGAATCAGATAATCATTTGTGGAGATAATGAAACACAAGCCATTGATCTTAAACGTCTGGGAAGCCATGTGTCATTAGAGAAGCTAAAAGAAGAACTTAAAAATAACTTATCGACAAGATTTGTGTAACTAGATTTTCTTTAGTCTGTTAAAACCAGATTCTAAATCATTAATTAAATCACTAATATCTTCTAATCCAATGTAGAGCCTAATCATAGTATTTTGTAATTGATCTAAACCTGAGACCCTTTCTTTTTGTAACTTACAAGGTGTTATCAAAGACTCAAAACCACCATAGCTATAACCCATAGCAAATAACTCCATATTATCTAACATAACTGCCAATTGGCTATCAGTGTATTTTTTGTCTAAAATAATACTCATTAAGCTACCTCCTCCAGTAAAGTACTTTTTCCAATTATCATGAGAGGAAGAAGAGTTCAAAGGTGGATAGAGAACTTCCGTAACAAGCTCTTGTTTTTCTAACCAATTGGCTACTTCATTTGTACTCTCAAACTGGCTCTGCATCCTGATAGCCATTGTTCTAAGTCCCCTAAGACCAAGGTAACATGCATCTGGTTCAGCTGATATCCCTTGATTCTTTGATGAATTCTTTACAGATTGATAGGTTTTTTCGGTGCATGCTACAAGACCCAGCATGGCATCTGAATGCCCTACTACGTATTTAGTAGCAGATAGAATCTCTATGTCTATACCGTGCTCAAGTGGTCTGAAGTAAAGTGGTCCAGCCCATGTATTATCAAAGGTAATCACGATTTCTGTTCCCAATTCTTGACTCTTATCTCTGATACTCTCTACTAAAATATCAATATCAGGTATTTCAAAAGTATTGGAACTTGGAGCCTCTAAATAGACCAGTTTTGTTTCAGGTACAATTAAATCAGAAATTTCTCTGCCTATTGACGGGGATATGAATTGAGTCTTTACCCCAAAAGGTCCTAGATGCTTTGTGAAGAGTTCTGCGGCTGGTTCATAAGCACCCTGAGTCACCAAAGCATGGCTCCCTTGTTCTAAAAAAGCACTTACTGCAATATTAATTGCTGACATACCAGAATTGGTTGCAACTGAACGATAAGCACCAGTTAATTCTGAGTAAGCTTCTTCTAAAGCAAAGCTATTAGGTGAACCTAATCTTCCGTACCTAAAGCTGCTGGATACAGCATCTTGAAATGTCGCTTCATAATGTTTAACCTCTTGATATTCCTCTAAAGTGTCAAATAACACCGTGGACGAGCGATATGGAGGAATATTGACAGCACCATTAGCATATGATTTATTTCTTCCTGCATGCACAAGTAAAGTTGCAGGCTTCATTTTTGTCTTTTTATTCATATTAGTTTTTGCCAAATTTATTATGAGCTCTATTTAATCTCTTAACAGTCCCCACATCAAGCCATTCACCTAAAAATAATTCACCTGAAATGAGATTATGGTTAATTTTATCCCTGAAAATATCAACCAATGATGAAGATCTTTCAGTGGTTTCATCAAACATTCGACAGGACAGAAAACTGATGCCACTAAAGGTAAGCATTTCAACAGATTCATTAAGTACTTGATCTGATCTTAATCCAAAATCACCAGTGGGGTTATGCTCTGGATTTGGCACTAAAATAAGGTGGCCAACTCTGTTATTGAGAAGAGAAATATTGGGTAAACTAAAGTTGGTAATAATATCTGAATTCACTAACCAGAAATTTTCATTTAATAACAGATTACCATCCATGGCATTGTATACTGCTCCAGCTGTCCCTAGCGGCTCTGAACCCTCATAGAGATAGTGTAGTTTTAATCCTTCTAATTGGATATTAGAAATAAAGGATTCAATTTTTTCTCCTAACCATGACCCATTAACGATAATCTCAGTGATACCCGATTGATATAAAAGAGTGATGTTTCTTTCTAATAAAGTCTGCTTCCCTACTTTAACCAATGGTTTAGGTATATTTTTGGTTATTGGCATTAACCTTAGTCCCCTTCCAGCAGATAAAATCATGGCCTTCATTTCAAATTGTAGAATCGTATAAATTCATTGAGTGGTTCAAGAAAATCATAGCGCGCAGAGACCTTATCCAAATAAGAAAAAGTTCTTGGTATGTCTTTGATGTAATTGCTCTTATGGTCCCGATGTTTAAGTCTTGAGAATATACCAATTGCTTTGAGATGTCGCTGAACGCCCATAAGATCAAAATCGATCTTAAAACACTCAAATGAACAATCAACTAATCCCTTAGAAGATAATTTCTGATAATACTCAGAAAGCCAATAATCAATGTCCTTGTCTGAGAACTCATAATAACAATCTCGTAATAGAGAAACAAAATCATAGGTAATAGGGCCTTCAACAGCATCTTGGAAGTCGACAATACCTAATTGGCCTGTGTCTGAGATGATGATATTCCTTGAATGGTAATCTCTGTGAACAAAAACCTGTTTTTGCTCCAAAGCCCTTGCTGACAAACTATTAAAGAGTTCTTGAAAATTAAACTCTTTTAGAGTCTTACTTTCAACTGCCAACTCTTTTTTACAATACCATTCTGAAAATAAATCCATTTCATTGTGTAATAACACCGAATTATATTTTGGTAACTGTTCTTGAAAAGCAATGCCATTGGTTTGGATCGAAACAAGTATATTGATTGCTTCGCCATAAAAACGATTGAGTTCCTTGGGAGTGGATATATTTTTATTTAATAATGTCTGCTGACCAAGGTCAGTTAAAAGAAGAAGCCCTGCTTGTAAATCTTTTTTTATAATCCTAGGAGACGGTATACCCATTTTTATCAGCATTCCTGAAATAATGACAAATTGTTCGTTATCCTCTTTCTCTGGAGGCGAATCCATTAGAATATAGCTCTTTTGCTTGTCATCATACACGCGTAAGAAGCTTCTAAAGCTTGCGTCTGAATGCACTGGTTTAATTGAAAATATTGATGAATCAATACTTTGACCCACCCAGGCTTCTATAAATTTATCCCTTTGTGTAGAATCCATATGAAAAAATCTGATTTATAAATTTAATATTACATGATAATAAAAACTATTAACCCAGAAAGGTCAGGAAAATATTGGAAGATCATATAGAATTACTAGAATATTTCTTATTCAAAATATAGACCATGAAATTTTTGAGGCTGAATCTTTTTATTATCATAGCTTTTATTGCTACCCCTATTAAATCTGACGAGTCAATCCTCAATGCTTGCTTAGCTCCAGAAATAAACGAAACCTCAACTTTATTTGATATTAATCAAACATGGAATATTCAAACGGGTCAAATAGAGGGACAGAGCGGAGAAGAAATAAAGATAAGGGATAAAATTAAAATTGTTTCTGGCGATAATAAAATCACAGCAGGCGAGGTTGTTTACAGTGAAGCAGGAGGAACGATCCGAGTAAATAAAGGATTAGTCCTTGAAAATAAAAAACTCTATATTTTTGCAGACAATGCGGTTATTGAAACACAAGACAATAGTGCTGTGATCAATAATACGGAATATCAATTTCTAAGTCCTCAAGCAAGAGGCAAAGCTGATGAGATCAAAATTAATCCTAATACTAGCTATAGCCTTATTAATGCAACCTATACCACATGTAATCCCATCGATGATTCTTGGCAGCTAGAAGCAGGAGAAATTCAAATATTCCCTAATCAAGGTATTGCTAAAAACTTAATCTTACGAGTGAACAATACACCTGTACTTTACTTACCTTATCTTTCGTTTCCAACATCTGAAGAAAGAAAATCAGGCATTCTGATACCTAATTTTGGATCCTCTTCGAAAAAAGGGGTTGAAATTAATATTCCTTATTATTGGAATATCTCACCTAATATGGATCTCATCACATCCTTTGATTGGATGGATAAAAGAGGTCTGCAATTGGAGAATACATTTCGTTTTCTTACAGCAAAACAGCAAGGAGAAATCCAAGTCAGCCTTCTTCCAGATGATAAGATTATGAATGAAAATAGAAAGTATATAAATTATAACCAATTATTGAACTTGAGTTCCCAGTGGAGAGTTAATATAAAAGGTGAATATACTTCTGATAATCAGTATTTCGAGGATTTAACAGGCAATATCAACTCAACAAGTAAGACCCACCTATTCCGAACAATCAATTTACAAGGGTTCTCAGAAAATTGGCACATGAAGATGGGCATGGATAGTTTCCAAATCTTAGATCAGTCCATTATTCCAACAAACAGGCCGCATAAAATCTTACCTTATATTAATTTTAATGGGCGTTGGAGTGATCAAAACATGGGGGTAATGTTTGGTGTTAATGCTGATGTTGCTAATTTTGATAGTGCGATCAACACTTCAGGAACTCGATTTCACTTGATGCCGAATATCTCGAGGACATTTAATCTTAATGGCATTAAGATTAAACCCGCAGTTGAAATTGATTTAACTTCTTATGATCTGGATGAATCACCTAATAATATAGAAACATCGCCCAATAGAGTAGTGCCTATATATAGCTTAGATATGCAAGCGTTATTTGCAAAAAGTTGGAATGATGGAGAATATACCCAAACATTAGAACCAAGAATACTAGGTGTGCATATACCTTTCAAAGAACAAAATGATTTCCCAGTCTTTGATTCAATTCTTCCTGATCGTAATGCTCTAGAACTATTTAGGAAAAACAGGTATTTAGGCCAAGATAGAGTTGGTGATACATCAAAATTGAGTTATGGAATAACATCTAAAATATATAATGATAGCTCTGAAATCTTTAGCTTTACCTTTGGTCAAACTCGATACTTTAAAGATCGAAGAATTCGTTTACCAGGTGAGTTGGCATCTAATCATAATTCTTCAGCCTATTTAACAAATATGCAATGGGCCATTAACCCACAATGGAGATTGCAACTTGGTCATATCTGGGACTCAGAGAATAATCAATCTATGAAAACCCAGTTGGGGTTTCGATACCAGTCTGAAGGATCGAAAATATTCAACTTTTCTTATCGTTATCGGAAAAATAATATCAAACAACTAGATACCTCATTCTCTTGGCCGATAAAAAATCAATGGAATATTGTTGGTCGTTACAATTATTCAATTGAAGATAGAAAAGCACTTGAACACTTCCTTGGAATTGAATACGAAACTTGTTGCTGGGGCATTCGTGCTATTTCTCGTAAGCACTTAATGTATCGTAACGGAGAGAGTGATACCTCTTTTTCAATTCAATTCATTTTTAAAGGCTTAGGAGAAATAGGTATGCCTATAGAAAACCTTCTGGAAGATGGAATATTGGGCTATGATGTGTCATAAATTTAAGGGTCATATGAAAAGAAATCTAAAAATTATAGCTTGTAGCCTGATGCTGATGTCATCTCTTGCTGTTCCTCAAACCAGAGACCTTGGGGGAACAGGTGAGTTTATGGATAGTATTGCTGCAATTGTGAATGATGGAGTTGTATTAAGAAGTGAGGTTGAAATACAGTTTCAGTTGATTATGGCTAATTTAGAACAACAAGGAGGCCAAATCCCGCCTGTTAATACTATTAGAGAAGGAGTGTTAGAACGATTAATTGTTCAAAGGATTCAGCTACAAAAGGCTGATAGATATGGGATCAGAGTCTCAGATGAAGCCTTAAATGCTGCTATAGCTAATGTGGCTAGAAACAACGATGTTAGCTTTGAAGAATTTCCAAAAATGCTAGAGAAAGAAGGTATTAATTATAACGACTATCGCAGTGAATTAAGACAGCAAATAACAATTGAACAACTTCGTCAAAGAGATGTAATCTCAAGAATAGCGGTTTCTGAGAGCGAATTAGAAAATTTTTTGGTCTTCCAAAAAGATCAAGACAGGCTGAATTATGAATATAATTTATCACATATTCTAATACCCGTAAGCTCAAACGCTGGAGAAGGTGAAGTTAATAACAAGCAAGATTTTATTAATGAACTGTATGAAGATATTATTGGTGGCAAGAGTTTTGAGGAAGCAGCAACAGAATTCTCTCAAGGCCAACAAGTATTGTCTGGTGGTCAGTTAGGTTGGATGAAAGGCGAACAATTACCTGATATTTTTGTAAAAGTAGCAAGCGAATTAAAAAATGGAGAATTAAGCTTCCCATTTCAAACTTCTAGCGGCTTTCATCTAATTAAATTAAATGAAATAAAAGGTAATGAACCAATTTTGCAAGAACAAATTAAAGTTCGCCATATTTTAATTAAGACCAATGAAGTGCTGGATGATTCAGCTGCCGAAGAAAAATTAAAAACTATCCAACAACAAATTATTAATGAAGGTAATTTTGGCGCCGTTGCTGCTGCTGTGTCTGAAGATATTGGCTCTGCTCAAGATGGAGGTGATATGGGATGGGCAGCTCGTGGTTTCTTTGTGCCTGAATTTGAAGAAGTTGCTTACTCATTAGAAGAGAATGAAATTAGTCCACCATTTCGTTCACGCTATGGTTGGCATATCATAGAATACTTGGGTAAGAGAATTTTTGATAACACCGAAGAAATTCAAAAAAGAAAGGCGGTCACTGCTATTCGAAACTCAAAACTATCCAGTGAAATAGAAATTTGGGCACGCGAGCTTCGTGATGAAGCATTTGTTGAAAAACTACCCTATAACTAATTTCAAATTGATTTTTCAAAAATGAACAAACCTTTTGTTGTGACCACGGGGGAACCAGCTGGAATTGGTCCTGATATCTCTCTCTCAATTGCGTGCCGAGATGATGCCTCTGATTTTGTTGTGTTTGGTAATGTGAACTTACTCAAAGAGAGAGCTCGGGTTCTGGATATACAGTTGTCATTTATAGACTATGAGCCTCAATCACAACCAATCATCTTAGAGAAAAATCAATTACTGGTTCAAGATTTTAGTCTCACTGAAGAAGTCCAGTGCAGTTATTTAAATGAAGCTAATAGCCCGTATGTGCTTGAAATGATAAAACAAGCCACTCAAGGCTGTCTTAGAGGTGATTTTTCTGGTTTCATCACGGGCCCTGTTAGTAAGGAAGTAATTGCGAACAGTGGTTTTAATTTCAAAGGTCATACTGAATATATTGGTAATTTATGTAAAACATCGCCCGTAATGTCCTTTATATCAGATGATATGAAACTAGCATTAGCAACAACTCATGTTAGCTTGCAGGAAGTGCCTTCACTAATTACTCAAGATTTGCTTATGAATATTTGTGATATTATTTCCTTCGACCTTAATCAGTATTTTGGTATATCAGAGCCTCGTATTGCTATTTTAGGGCTTAATCCACATGCAGGAGAAAATGGGTTACTTGGCAGTGAAGAAATACAAACTATAATTCCAGTCATTGAAACAATGCGTAATAAGGGTTTGAATATATTTGGTCCCTATGCTGCTGACACTGCTTTATTACAAAACAATGATATGGATATCATTGTTAGTCTTTTTCATGATCAAACCCTACCTCTGTTTAAGTATTCTTACCCACATCTTGCTGCTAATGTCACCATGGGACTTGGTATTATTAGAACCTCAGTGGATCATGGAATTGCCCTTGAACAAGCTGGAAGAAAAAACACAAATAACCAAAGTCTAAATTTTGCGTTGGATACAGCAAAAGAAATGTCAGCTCGTTATGCCAGAAGTAAAAATAACTAACGCGCGTAAACGATTCAGTCAAAATTTCTTGCATGACAAGAATATTATCAACAAAATTATTAACGTCATCAGTCCAAAACTTAATGACCATATTCTTGAAATTGGACCGGGTCATGGAGCTTTAACCTATGCCTTATTAGACAAAATTAACTTCATAGAAGTTATTGAAATAGATAGAGATTTAGCAAAATTAATGATTGAAGGCCAGCGTTCTGAAAAAATTTTATTACATCAGACAGATGCTCTGAAATATAACTTTAGCTCAAGCTATAAGAATAAAAAAATGAGACTGGTTGGCAACTTACCCTATCATATTTCGACACCTTTAATTTTTCATATCATCAAATATAATCAGTATTTTTCTGACATACATCTAATGCTTCAAAAGGAAGTAGCAGAACGAGTAGTGAGCCAGCCTAATTCAAAAATATATGGGCGGCTATCAGTTGCAATTCAGGCACGTTGTAATGTTGAAAAGTTTTTTGATATAAAGCCAAATGCCTTTTACCCAGCCCCAAAAGTAATGTCTTCTATCATTAAACTTACACCAAAAGCACCACTTGAAGATCAAATTAATATTGAGCTTAACCAAATCCTCATTGCTGCTTTTAACCAACGTAGGAAAAAGATAACTAACTCCTTAAAAGGCCTATTGACAATTGATCAAATTAAAAAAGCAAACATAAACCCTGAAAACAGACCTGAAAACTTGACTGTTGATGATTTTTTAAGCTTATCAAAAGCCAGGAGTAAGTGAATGAGTACCTACGCCATTGGTGATGTTCAGGGTTGCTTCGATGAGCTCATCTTATTACTCGAAAAAATTAATTTTAATACTACTACTGATAATCTTATTTTTACTGGAGACCTTGTTAACAGAGGTCCGGATTCGTTAAAAGTCTTGGAATATCTTTATTCAATCAATGAATCAGTTATTAATGTGCTGGGCAACCATGATTTTCATCTCATTGCTCTAACTTTAAAAAACGGGAACATTAAAACAAAAGATGAAACACTAAAACCTATATTAGAGTCTTCAAATAAAATCAACCTTATTGAATGGCTACGCCATCAACCCTTGCTCCACATTGATAAAGAGACGAATATAATTGTAGTTCATGCAGGCATCCACCCTCATTGGAACATTAATCAAGCGCAAGCTTATGCTCATGAGATAGAAACTATCATCAGTGTGCATCAGGCTGATGATTTTTTTAGTAAGATGTACACCAATGAATCATGGAAAAAAGGACTTGAAGATACTCAGCGACATAATGCTATCGTAAATACTTTTACTAGAATGAGATATTTAACTGACGATGGTATATGTGATTTTAAACAAAAAAACTCACCCGATAAGGTCAATCACTTGATACCTTGGTATGCATATCCAGAAAGAAGAATTAATAAAAATCTTATAGTCTTTGGTCATTGGTCCACAGTTAATTACTTGCATGATCAAGGGGTTGTTTGCCTAGATGGAGGCTGTGTCTGGGGTGGTCAACTAATAGCTATTGATCTTAGTAAACCTAATTTACCAATTAAAGTTGATAGCCTTAAATTGATATAGGTGCTGGAATATGTGGATGATACTCATAGTTAGTTAACTCAAAATCATCATAGGTATAATCGAAAATTGAATCTGGCTTCGTCTTTATCATTAATTGAGGCAAGCTATACGGAGTCCTTGCAAGCTGTTCCTTAGCTTGCTCTAAATGGTTAAGATACAAATGTACATCCCCACCAGTCCAAATAAATTCGCCTAATTTTAGGTCACACTGTTGTGCCAACATGTGAGTCAATAAACTATAGGATGCTATATTAAAACCCAGCCCTAAAAATGTGTCACAACTCCTTTGATAGAGTTGACAAGATAACGCACCTTGAGAAACAAAAAACTGAAAAAAAGCATGGCACGGTGCTAGTGCCATTTTGTGATTCATTACATTGTCTTGGGGTGAAATTTTCTCATCCGGTAAATCAGCAACATTCCAGGCACTGACAATAATTCTTCTTGAGCTTGGATTATTCTTCAATTGATCAACTACATTCTCAATTTGATCAATAGGCTTCCCCGTATTATGGTCTGGCCAGTGTCTCCACTGGCAACCATATATTGGTCCTAGATCGCCAGATTCATCTTCCCATTCATCCCAAATGTGTACGCCATTATCTTTAAGTTTCTTGTTGTCTGTCGAACCGTCTAGAAACCAGAGTAGTTCGTAGACCACCCCTTTAAAAAAAATTTTCTTTGTCGTCAATATAGGGAAGCCATCATTAAGATTAAATCGCATTTGATGACCAAAAAAACTGCGTGTGCCTGTGCCAGTTCTATCCTCTTTTACCTGCCCTTCGTCGAGTATCTTCTGAAGTAAATCCAAATATTGTTGCACGAACAGCTCCTTATCAATTAGAAAAAATAAATATTTATTTTACCCTTAGTTTGTTTGCAATAATAATGCAAAAACCAAATATCATCATTGGAATTGTAAGTAAGTGGCCCAAGGTTAACCACTCCCCATATAAATAGCCAATATGCGCATCAGGTAATCTAAAGAATTCAATAAAAATTCTAAAACACCCATATGTTATTAAGAACACAGCGGCGGGAAACCCACTCGGTCTTTTTTTCTTAGTGTATAGCCATAAAATAATAAACAACAATAGTCCTTCTAGAGTTGCTTCATAGAGTTGTGTTGCATGTCTTTGTGTTCCTTGAACTAAAAAACCAACAACAGAATCTGTTGGCCGTCCCCATAGTTCGCCATTAATAAAATTACCTATCCTTCCTAACCCAAGACCTATAGGAACCAAGGGTGCTGCAAAATCAATAACTGAAACAAACGATCGCTGAACCCGTTTTGATATTATGAATACCGCACACAATCCCCCTAATAACCCCCCATGAAAGGACATCCCTCCATTCCATAATTGCGGTAATGCTATTAACCATGACCAAGGATTACTCATTAAATGCATGGTGTCATAAAAAAGCATATAGCCAAGCCTACCGCCTAGAATCACGCCTATAACAGCATAAAAAATTAGATCATCAATGTGTTCCTTGGATAGTGGGGACCAATCTTGTTTAACTCTTATTCTCGCTAACCTGAATGCTGCAACAAAACCCAGCAGATACATAATTCCGTACCAAGCAATTGAAACTGGACCAATCTGAATTGCTATAGGATCAATCTCTGGATAAACCAACATAAATCAATTAATCCGTAATCATTACCAAGGAATGATGCCCTTGTTGTAATTGGTTGCTTTACCCCTATTTTTCCTGATTGTTTGAGGTGAAATTTCTTCAATCACTTCTATCAAGCCAATTGCACTGTCATCTGTGGTTATCACTCCAGGACCTGCATAACCTGACTCATCTAATAGTTGTGTATCAACCATCCCAGGAGCAATAAGTGCCGACATTACCCCTTTTGATTTCAAACTAACATTCATTGCTATCACCCCCATATTCAATGCTGCCTTACTCATCCTATAGAAATAAAAACGATCTGTGTTGCCTGTAATCTGCATAGATCCTAAACCGCTGGTCATTGACACTATTTTTTTTTGCTTGCTAAGTGCAACATTGTCAGAAAATGCTTCAGCGACCTTTAAGGGCCCATAAGCATTTACTGCCATAACTTTCTCAAAAGTTGACTGACTCAAAGAACCAAATGTTTGAGCTTCAACATCACCAAGAATACCTGCATTGTTTATAAGAACATCTATAGCAACGCCTTCATATTTTCTCGCTAAAGACTCTATTTCATCTAAATCAGTTACATCTAATTTCTCAATTGAGATATTAGGATAATCACCCAATAGTTTATTTAAGTCATTAGCACGTTCAGGGCTACGGCATGTTGCTATTATATTCCATCCTTTAATGGCATAGTTTCTTACTAAAGCTAAACCAATACCTCGATTTGAACCTGTAATAAAAACAGTGGGATTGCTTTGGTCATATACTTTTATGTGATTATGATCTGCTTTAACAGTTGAAAAAATACTCATTAGAAAACTAAAAAAAATGAGGTAGATTGTCTGCGCAATCGGAGATTTCTTCATTGGGTTACTCCTTATCTTGAGTTATCTATTGTAAATAAAAAATATAGTTTATATAGAACTGTTTGTTGTTGAGACATCAATTAGGTTCTACAATGGTAAGAAAGGAATGAAATTTATGAATACTCAAAAAACTTTGCTTTTATCCTGCCTAGTATTAAGCAGCCTATGCAGTAATTCGCTATTAGCAAGTAATCATCATGATAGTGACTCTAATAAATCAAATGGAACCGGCCATTGTATTTATATGGCAGATAACCCATTTGCAGGTGAGCCTTATAAAGCCTGTAGAACAAATGTCTCAGAAGAGTTTTGCATGAACTATCCCGAGGTTGGTGATGGCATGGTCAGTATTCTTGAGCCTGCCTATTCGGAAGGGGATTGCCCTCGGGAAGAATCCGTTGGTTCGTGTGAAAGAGGCGGATGGGAAGAAGTCTACTATCAAGACAGCAATCAGGGCCCTATGGGCGTAGAATTTGGTTGTAATTTTGCAGGAGACTGGATAGCCCCATAATTTAAACGTTTTCTGAATCCAAAAAGGAGTATTTTACGAAATAAAAAAATACAAAGAGATTCAAAAGGGTTTATTCCATGTCACAATGTGTGGGCAACATAACTGAAGTAAGAAAAGAATATTTATCACCAATGAGTTCAGATAATACTGATTCAATACTGAAGCTCATCGCCAAAGGTGAGGATCGTTCTTTTAATTTACTGATTGAAAAATACGGGAACCTGGTGTGGTCAATTGGTAGAAAATTTCTATACAAAGAATCAGACGTGGAAGATGCAGTGCAAGAGGTGTTTATTGCAATTTGGAAGGCTGCTGAGAAATTTGATCATACGAAAGCCTCAGAAGTTACTTTCATATCCATGATTGCTAGGCGCCGATTTATTGATTATTTAAGGAAAGTTAGTAAACACAGAAACCTACAATCAATTGATGAGGATAATGGGCAAGAACTTTTTAAAGAATCTATTCTCAACGAATCCACTGATCTTCAGTTGATTAAAGATGCAATTGGAACTTTAGAAATAGCAGACCAAGAATTACTTAATTTAAGTGTGTATCAGGGTTATAGCCACTCAGAGATTGCAAAGCTTCTTAATATTCCTCTGGGGACAGTCAAAACAAGAATCAGAAGAAACTTAATCAAACTTAAAGGCCTTTTTGATACTAAGCAACGAGCAACTAATTTAGATCTAAAAAATGCATAAAGAACAAATACAACTAGAAAGGTTATTGGATTTGCTGGTCTTAGAAGCATCTGAACAACTGTCACAACAGGAGAAACAGGAATTAAATAGCCTATTAGATCTTTTTCCTGAATACACATCTGATTACTTTCATAAAACCACAGCTCTTGCTCAAGTTGGATTCTATCTAGAAGATGATTTCAATAATGAGACTCTACCTCAACATATTAGAAAAAAGACTCTTTATCGCCATAAAAAAGAACTGGGCCAATCAACCACATCTGATTATTTAAGTAACTTCATGAGAACACTGTTTTATAGTTATAAACCCCAATACGCTTGGGCCTTAACAATACTGATGACTATTGGCTTATCTTTTTCAATGATTGAGTTTAAAGGTTATGAAAGTAATGTTAGATATCTTCCTTTGAAAAAAATGGTGATGGAAATAACAGCAGAAGATTTAATTCAATATCCATGGTACTCAAGGTCAAATGACTTGGAATCAATCAGTGGTGATATCATCTGGAGTGATCAAAAACAAAAAGGGTTTATTCAAATAGCAGGCTTACCTATGAATGATTCAAGTAAAAATCAGTATCAAATTTGGATTATTGATCCCTTGAAGTATGGACAACCTGTAGATGGCGGTGTTTTTGATGTGACTCGAACAGATAAAGCGATAATCATACCCATCAATCCCAAACTAAAAATCTCTAAAGCAGTAGCCTTTGCAATAACTCTGGAACAACCTGGTGGCGTAGTGGTTTCTTCAGCGCCTTTACTATTAACTGCACCAAAAGAACGCCCGAAAGTCTCAATTTAAATTTTATACTAGCCCCCAATCAAAAGGTTTTATAGGGTGTTTATTTGGAAGAGTAGATAGTCTTGTTCAATTGCACAAGGGGAGCGCAATACATAAACTACCTACTCTAATATAATTTCGTTAACTTCTTCTTTTTAGATTTGCAATGTATAAAAAAGTGACAATGTTATTTAAAATTGTTTTAAAGCTCACTCTGTTCTTAGTGATTCTTAGCTACGGTGCATTAGTCATATATGCCTATCTACCTTTGGAAGCACTGCCGATTAAAGAATTGGTAACTAAGGATGATCTTTTTATTAAAGTCAGTGACCATGATATTCGCTATAGACAATACCTCACAGAAGAAGACCATAGTCCAAATCTAATACTGATTCACGGATTTGGAAATAATTTACATTCATGGAGATCAATCACTCCTCTCCTGTCTGCAAACTATAATATTTTTGCTTTGGATTTGCTTGGGTTTGGCTTATCAGCAAAACCGACAGATTATGACTACAGTAATGCTAACCAGGCTAAAACCATTGGAAAATTTGCCGATGCTTTAAATCTTGACTCATTTATAGTGGGTGGACATTCTTTAGGCGGCGCCATTGGCTTGCATGTTGCGATGAATAACAAAAAAACCAAAGGTTTAATTTTATTCAATCCAGGCATTATCAACACAGGTGTGCCTGAGTTTGCAAGATATATTAACTTGATCTTTCCCTTTGCAAGGGTTTCAGCAAAACAGTTTGCCAATAGAGAATTCAGAGAACAATTTTTAAAACGCTCTTATTATAATCCATCAATTGTCAATGAGCAGGTCATGGATAAGATCATGATGGGATCAAAGACAGAAGACTATCTTGAAGGGACAAGCAGTATGTTAGGTGAGTTTTATGATGCGAATGAGGCTGAGTTGATGGATCAAGTAAGCAATCCCACACTGATAGTTTTTGGAATTGAGGATCGGAATAAATCAATGGAAGAAGCTCTTCAACTAAAAACAGGTTTTAAAAATAGTAAATTACAATTGATTAAAGATGCTGGTCATTATGTTCATGAGGAATCACCTGTATTAGTTTCTGAAAGTATCATTAGAGAGATGTCTTTTCTAACTGAAGGAGGCTAAAATTATTCTATGTCAAAGATTATCGAAGCTAATATCAAACATTTAGATGAGGTTGCCAGATTATTTAACCTCTATAGAATATTTTATAAACAACCAGATGATCTTGAAAGAGCTCATCAGTTCATTAAAGGCAGAATGGAAATGAAGGAGTCCATAATTTTTGTTTCTAATAATGCAGACGGAACTTTATCTGGTTTTGTTCAACTCTATCCCTCTTTTTGCTCAGTGAGCACCATCCCTATGTTAATTCTTTATGATTTATTTGTTGATCCTGATACAAGAACTAAAGGTATAGGGAGGGCTCTAATGAATAAGGCGAGACAATATGCCCAAGAGAATGGCTTTAAGCGCTTAGAACTATCCACAGCAAAAGATAATTTTATTGGCCAATCCCTCTATGAGTCTTTAGGCTATGAAGTAGATGATGAATTCCTTCATTACAGCTTAGAGATTAACAAGAATTAAATTGTTTTAATTAACCTGGATCAGGCATTCCTGATCTTACACGTTCTCTATTTTGCTGCTCTCTTAAAATTCTTTGACTTTTTTTTGCTCTATCTTCTTCTTCTTCAACCGTAGAGCAAACCTTTTTTTTAAGTCTACTTCCAGAAACAGAAACTTCACGACAAATTTTATTATCTTTTTTTGCCTCTGCAGTTGCTTGGCTTGGGTTGTTTTTGTTATTGATATTTTCCTCTACTTCTTGATTTGCAACGCAACCGATAAGTAAAAGGAATATAGGGACAACTTTTAAGGAGATCTTCATATCTTATGGTATCAAATTAGATAGATTTCAGGAAGACTGATGAAATTCAGCAACCCCACCAAAACTTCTTTTTGGAACTGCAAAACCAGTGTCAATTGACCCAACCACTTTTCCATCATCTAAACTAACTTTTAACATGATTCCTGAAAAGATATTTGCAGTAAAAAAATGTTTGCCATCAGATGATGGGGTTATTTGAGCAATACCCCATCCGTGTTCATTTAAGTCTATGGTTTGCATCACCTTGCCCTGCTCGTCTAAGATCTCAATATAGTCCCCGCGTGAATGCAGCAATCTCCCATCAGCTAAATAATTAACCGCGATAGCCACTACCTTATCGGTTAAATCGCCAGATAATACCACTAGGTCATCCATTTGCTGGCGATTCACAATATCGTACTGCATTACTTTTTTCCCTATTTCGGTGGTGTAGGTGATGAATTGTTCACTGGGGTGCATAGTTGAATGGGTTATACCTTTAAAATGGTGAAACTCAGGAGAATAAGCTACATCAAAAACATCAACCAACTCTAACTCTGAATTAAACTTATGTATATTTGCGTAACCCAATAAATCAAGTCCAGGTAGACGCTTCATGTAACTCCCTGGGTATGGGGTATTGCCAACAAGGGCTTCCCCTAAATAGATATTGCCGTCTTTATCAAAAGTCACATTTGAAAATGCCCGATCTCCAAAATGATAATGTGGCATCTGATGACCATCTGGAGAAACCCTCACAACAATGTGATTATGCATATCAAATCCCCACAGGATCCCTTGTCGATCGAAAGTTAATCCAATCACTAAATGCTCAGTGCCTTTTGTCCATAAGACTCCTTTAGGTTGAAGATTCTTGTCATACTGCAAGATTCTCCCGTCCCCTTTGTGATCATCATTCTTATCATTCAAATAAGTACAACCAAGGAAAATGTCTCCATCTTCAAAAGGTTTCATCGTGTTCTCTTTTATGTTTTCTTTGTTCATGTTTCCACAATTGGATTTATATCGATAATATAAAGCTAATATTAGAGTTGATTACACAATAGTTAAATAAATTTTTATGATAAAAAAAATTATTAAAATAACCCTGATCACTTGCCTCTCCATTCTTGGTCTCTTTTTAGTGAGTCTTTTCTTTGGTGCTCGCTACCCTGTGGATAAGAGTGCTGAAGAAATTGAAGCAAAGTATTTAGAACATAGTTCATCTTTTATAAATATTGATGGTGTTAATATTCATTACACTGATGAAGGTACAGGGCCAGTCATCCTATTACTACATGCTAACTATGCTAACTTAATTGACTGGAGACCTTGGGTTGAAACACTATCCCCTAACTACAGAGTAATTAGATTAGATATACCAGGTCATGGTTTAACAGAAGCTGATCCTTTGCATAATTATTCCATGCCCAGAACACTCTTCTTGATTGAAACATTAGTTAGTTCTTTGGGCATAAAACAATTAACTATTGCTGGAGCATCATTGGGTGGAACTATTGGAATTCATTTTACACGTAACAATCCCGAGGCGGTGGATAATCTTATTTTAGTTAGTCCAGGTGCTCTTAACCCAAGGGTAAGAGGGAGCAATGAGCCGGCAAAACTACCTAGAGCATTTAATCTGATCACACAAATAACACCCAGATCATTGGTTAAAGGTCTTCTAACAGGAGGTTTTGGGGATCCCTCTAATATAAGTGAAGAATTGATTACTCGATGGCATGATCTGTTGTTAAGGGAAGGTCAAAGGGACGCACAGATGGCTAGAATGAAGCAATATGTATCAGGAGATATTGATCAAGTTATTCAGCAAATCAAATCTCCTGTGCTGATCATGTGGGGTAAAAAGAATAAAGTTGTTCCTGTTGAATTAGCTTATGAAATGAAAAATCTATTAGTGAATTCAAGCTCTATTGAAATGATTATATATGAATCAGGTGGGCATCAACTTGTTCAGGAATTAGGCCAGAAGACGGCTGTCGATGCCTTGGAATATCTAGTACAATCTAATAAGGAGACAATGTAATGAAATTATCTAGTAAATTCTTAATCCTGACGATGGCTGTATTCTCTAACCTTGCGTTTGGCTCAGGTGATTATGTCAAACTGGGAACATCTATTTTATCTGATCTAGTTGCTATTGAGTCAACAGCTGGCATGGGGCTTGCAACTGAAGTGAGTGAGCTGTCAAAAACACTTCTACTGAATCATGGGTTTGATGATGAGGATCTCAAAGTTGTAGGACCGACCGACAGTTCGAAAGGCTTATATGCCGTATATAAAGGACAATCTTCAAACAAACCCATTGTTGTTATGGCCCATATTGATGTGGTGCCTGCTGTAAAAGATTCATGGGATACCGATCCTTTTCAGTTGGTTGAAATCGATGGTTTTCTTCACGGCAGAGGAGCTAGCGACAATAAAGGGGGTGCTGCAGCATTGCTTACTACTTTTATACGACTCAAAGAAGAAAGATTTGTACCCAAGAACGACATTATTATGTTGCTAACGGGAGATGAGGAAACCGGCATGGATAGCATTAGATACTTCCGTGATAATCTTGAGTCTGTAAGACGTGCTCCTTTCGCATTTAATTCTGACGGTGGCTATATCACTGGGACTATGAAGAACCCCGAGGCATTCAGATTACAATCAGCTGAAAAAGTATATATGACAGTCACCATGACCACCTCAAATCGTGGAGGCCATAGTTCAATTCCAAGACCAGATAATGCCATTTATGAATTAGCTAATGCATTGAAGAAAGTGGAAGCACATAAATTCCCAATTAGCCTAAATGAAACAACCAGAGCCACACTTGAATTTGCTTTGAATGAAGCTCAAGGAAATGTTAGAGAGGAAACCATAGCCATCCTTGATGGAGACACTGAATCAGAGTTTGATATGGTAAATAATAATTCTGCAGTAAATGCCATTTTGAGAACCACTTGTGTGGCAACACAACTTACAGCTGGGCATGCAGAAAATGCTCTACCAGTGTCTGCGACTGCAACAGTAAATTGTAGGGTATTGCCTCATGAGGACCCTGAAGACATTTTTTCAACCCTACAAGAGCTGGTGGGCAATAATGTTGAGGTTGCATCGGTCTCAAACTTTCAGAAAAGTCCGGTGTCTCCGATTACATCTGAAATACAAAACCTAGTTAGTCAGGCCATTGGCAAGGTTTTTCCAAATATGCCTCTGGTTCCTACTATGTCCACAGGGGCAACGGATGCTCTTCATCTAAGGAGTATGGGAATACCGGTCTATGGAACTAGCGCCATGATGACTGACCCCACGGGTTATAGGGGTCATGGACTAAATGAAAGGATAGAGATCAGTGCATATCAAGCTTCGCTTGATTTTTGGTATCACATTATGAAAGAGTTATAGATTATGAGTGATATAAAAATTTACAGTTTCGACAAATGCCCTTTCGCTCAGAGGACTAGAATGGCTCTGATTGAAAAAGCACTTGATTTTGAATTAATTGAGATTGATGTCTATAACAAACCAGACTGGTTTTTAGAGATTTCACCATATGGGAAAGTTCCTGTCTTGGTTCATAAAGGAAAAACAATTTATGAATCAGCGATCATTAATGAATACCTAGAGGAAGAATACCCAGAAGTTGCTTTGATGCCAGATGATCATTATGAGAGAGCAAGAGCAAGAATTTGGATCGATTATGCTTCTAATTATTATCTTCCAGCTTGCACAAGATTACTCAGAGACCATCAGGATGAGGAGCTTCAACAACAGAACTTAAAGATCGTTGGAGACCGTTTACTTTATATTGAAAAAGAATGCTTTGATAAAAATGATAGTGGTGTTTTTTGGATGGGTGACCAATTAACATTGGTTGATTTACATTACGCACCTTTTTTTGAACGCTTCGGTGCTTATGAACATTTATTTGATGCTAAATGGCCAAAAGAATGCAGAAAGATTAGATCTTGGTGGGATGCTATGCAAGATAGAAAGAGCTATTTAGAAACATTTTTACCGACTGAATCGCATATCGCAACATATTCAAATATGATGCAACGATTGGCTTCTTAATCAGTTCTTAACGCTTCGATTGGATCAAGTTGGGCTGCTGACCTTGCGGGCAGATAGCCGGCAACTAATCCAATAAATAGAGAAATGATGATTGCATAGACGATATATTCCCATGCGACAGCAATTGGCATGTCAGGATAAATAGCCAGAGCTATATTGATGGCTAAGAACCCAATCGAAAGCCCTAACAGGGCCCCTAAGATTGCTAAAAAAATAGATTCTAGTAAAAACACATCTTGAATTCTCCTGCGTGAAGCACCGATGGCTCTCAATACCCCAATTTCTGAGGTTCTTTCATTGACAGCAACTGTCATGATTGTAAATATACCAACCCCACCTACTAGAAGTGAGATGCCACCAAAAGCAGCAACAGTAAATTTCAACCATTTCATAATCTCACCCAATGATTCCAACATGTCCGCTTGAGTGTGCATGGTGGTGTCATCGCCTCCATGACGTCTAATCATTAATCTTTTCATTGAGGCTACAGCTTCATCCGCTGTTACATTATCCTTGTGAATGACATCAATTTCTTGGAACCCATCCCTATTGAACATTGAATTGAATTTAGCTATGGGAATATAAATAGCATCGTCAAGATCCATACCTAGAAAATCACCTTTTGCTGGCAACACGCCAACTATACGGAATCGTTCAGAGTTAACTCTAACTGTTAATCCTAATGAGTTTTGTTCTCCAAACAATTCTGTTTTCATTTTAGGGCCAAGAACGGCAAAAGCCCTTGGTGTTTTAGGATTATCATCAGGCAAGTATTGACCAATCATATTACCCTCAGCGCCAACAATAATATCGTAATCAGAACCGGTGCCTACGACCATTGATCTTCTCATGCGATCTGCGCTTTCAATTTCACCACTGCCTGCAGAAACTGGAACTGCTATTTCAATGGTTGGCAGTCGTTCAAGCGCTTCTGCGTCTTCAAATGATAAAGGCCTAAGAGTACCAAAAACTCCAAGGGGCAGACCCATTGTTTGTTCTTTGCCTGGTGATATTCCAATGATATTAGTACCAAACTGAGTAAATTGTCCAACAATATAATCTTGTAAGCCTTGCCCTAAACCTGTTAAGAAAATCACACAAACAACACCAATTGCAATCCCAAGCGAAGTCAGAAAGCTTCTCATTTTCTGAGAAATTACAGAGAAGGAAGAAAAAATAAAAATGTCTTTAATTTTCATATTATTTGTTTCCAGATAAAGCGATCACAGGGTCTAGCTTAGAAGCTCTTCGAGCAGGTAGCAATCCAAAAATAACCCCTGACACCAAGGCCACAATTAGAGAAACAAACGATGCCCATAGTGGTGGTAAAAAATTAAAGGTAGGAAAAGCCAGTTTTAGGACTTGTGTTGTGGTGTGTCCCAAGATCAATCCAAGGATCGCTCCTGATCCAGATAAAATAATAGCTTCAGTGACAAACAAATAATTAATCTGTTTATTTTTAGCGCCAATAGCCTTCAGCAACCCAATTTCTGATTGTCGTTGAGAAACAGCAACTAACATAACATTCATGATAAGAATGCCGGCCACAAATAAACTGATAGAAGCAATAGAACCTAATGCCATAGTCAGCACATCAAAGATATTATCAAAAGACTTCATTACAGCATCTTGCCTAATAACTGTTATGTCTTCCTTGCCTTGATGACGCTTTTTTATGATTCTAATAATATCTTTCTTAATTTGATCCATCTCCCAAGTATTTCTTGCCTCAGCTATGATTCGGAATAATGAAGGTCGGTTGAACAGTGCAGTGGCTAAACTCACAGGCATCACTACAATTTTTTGTACATCGATGCCAATGGCTCTTCCTTCAGTGGCAATAACACCAGTGACACGACAACGTCTGTCACCTACTCTTAACCATTGGCCTATAGCATTGTTTTTACCAAAGAGTTCGGATTCAACTTCTTTGCCAATAACACAAACTGGAGGGGATCGATCCAGAGTGACGCCAGGTAAAAAATTACCGCTCTCCATTTCCCATTTTCTGACTGCTAAAAAAGAGGGGGTTGTGCCTATGATGGGTACAGATCTTTCCAAACCATTGAATTGCGCCGGCGTTTCTCCTACAACAATTGGTGCAATTCTATTTATTGCTTCAATTTGTCTTAAGCTAATCGCATCTTCAACGGTCAAATCTCTTGGTGCAACACCAGCTAAATCAGCAGGTGAGCCTCCTCCTGTGGTCTCATTTTTCCCTGGCATCACAATCAGCAGATTGGTGCCCATGTCTTTGAATTCGCCAGTGATGTAGTCCCTGGCTCCTTCTCCGACAGCTGTTAAAAGGATGACAGCCATAACACCAATGGAGGTTGCAATGAGCAGCATTAATGTTCGCAATGGGTATCGTATCAGAGTGCTAAACGCTAAAAATAATAGATCATAAAAACGCATAATTAATTCTTTTTATCTGTAACAATTTTTCCATCAAGGAGTTCGATCAATCGGTCAGATCGTAAACCCAAATCAGTATCATGGGTAACAAGTATAAGGGTTAAACCACCCTTATTAAGCTCCTCTATTAATTTAATAATTTCTTTACTGGATATAGAATCAAGATTTCCTGTGGGTTCATCGGCTAATAAAACATCGGGCTCCATAACTATTGATCTGGCTATGGCTACTCGTTGTCTTTGTCCGCCTGAAAGCTGCTCAGGCCTGTGATCTGATCTGTCAGTGAGGCTAACCCTAGCCAGAGCGTTGTCTACCTTCTCCTTTCTTTCTTTTGGATTAAGACCTGATATAACCATAGGCATTTCAACATTCTCAGCGGCTGTCAACCTTGGTATTAAATGAAAAGATTGGAAAATAAATCCAATTTTTGTTGATCGGATATGAGCCATTTCATCATCATTCATTTTTGACGTGCTCACGCCAGATAAAACGTAACTACCTGAGGTCGGTGTATCCAATAATCCAAGTATATTAAGCAGTGTTGATTTCCCAGACCCTGAAACACCCATTATAGAGACATATTCGTTCTTATTAATTTCTAGGTCTACTTCGTCTAAGGCGCGGACAATTTGATTGCCCACTTCAAAATGTCGACATAAGTTTTCTAAATGAATCATTGGTCAATGATATGTTAGCCAATTTCAACTGCTATATTGGTCTCATCACTCGAGGCGCTTTCTGGATTATCTGTTTCCTCAATGATGACTGTTACTCCATCTTCTAATCCTTGTCTATCTACTGATAAAATGATCTTGTCCTCAATGGTCAGACCGCTTAGAACTTCAGTGTGTTGCCAATTAGAAAGACCAACTTCAATCTCTGTCATAGAGATGGTGTTATCTGAGTTGATAAGATAAACAAAACCACCAGCCATTAATGCTTGTGAAGGGATACTTAAGGTCGCTTCAGATGTGTCAATGATAATTGTAATATCAGCGCTATAACCAGGTAAAAGAAACTCTTGAGGATTATCAAAGACAGCTTCAATTTCTACTGTTCTTGCCTGTTTTTCTAAATCAAGAACATAGGGAGCGACTCGTCTTACTGTTGCAGGAAACTCTTTTTGCCCAAAAGCATCCATAGTAATCCTTGCTTTCAATCCAGCAATAACTTCAGGTGCGTCTATCTCATCTATTGGTGCCTTAATATAAATACAAGTGTTATCAATTAAATCAAGAGTTGGTTTGGTAGCAACACCCACGGGTGATGGAGTAACATACTCTCCTAGCTCGCCTTCGATCTCTGCAACAATTCCACCAAAAGGTGCAATCAATTGAGTCCTCTCCAAGGACGCCTGGTTGACTTCAACTTGAGCTTTTGCAGCATTGCAAGCAGCAGCTCCAGATTCAGCATTGGTTACAGCGGATTCTGTTGCTTCTTCAGACGCTAAGCCTTTAGCAAATAACTCATTGGTTCTTTCTGCATCGCGTTGAGCTTTTGCTGAGATGATACAAGTCTGTTCAGCACTTCTTTGTGCTGCCTTTACTCTAGCCTTGGTCTCTTTGTTCCAAAGCTCAAGAAGAACCTGGCCTTTCTCAACCATGTCACCCTCTTCCACAGCTAGTATCGCTATCTGCCCACCCATTGCCGGTGACATTTTTGATCTTCTGCAAGCATCAATTGTACCAGCTCTGGTGTTGGACACTGTTTGTTCTACATTTCTGATTTCTGGTTGAGTAGTAATTACTTTTATGGCCTCTTCATTGCCTTGATAGAAAAAACTCGAGGCAACTAAGAGTAAGATAATAACCGCTATAATTTTTTTATTTCTAGTCATTTTGATAAATAATTTTTGAACAATTGTATACGCTTCATGAAAGAAAGCTATTCTAAGATACAATTAGTTACACCGCCACAACATTAACTTAAAACTCATTTTTTCTTCACAATCTATTGATATATTATATTTGCATTGCTTAAGAGCATTCCGATGATAAAAAATTTATTAATAGCACTATTTCTTATTACCCTGTCAGGGTGTGTGGCTAATAACTCTAGTTCAATATTTGAAGGTTCAAAACCTATTATTGATACAAAAGGAGTGAATATGTCACAGTATGAAATTGATCTCGAGGAATGTTCAATCTTCTCTGAAGATATATCAACTGGAAAAAGTATCGCTAAAGGAGCAGTAACTGGTGCAGCTGTCGGTGCTGTCATAGAAGCAATTACCGACGATGTACGATCAAGACGAGATGCTATTGAAGTGGGCGCTGTATCTGGAGGAGCACAATCAGGTATAAGGGCTGTTAGAGAAAAAGAGCAAATCCTAAAACGCTGTTTGAGAGGTCGTGGCTATAAAGTTCTGAACTAATCTGCAGACAGACTAAAGGAAACGCCACAACCACCATGCCCGCAATACCCATCAGGGTTTTTAGCTAAATATTGCTGATGATAATCTTCAGCATAATGAAAGGTCTGAGTCTGGAGTACTTCTGTAACAATGTCGCCATAACCAGCATTGCTTAAACTTAACTGATATTGTGCTTTTGTTGTCTCAATTAATTCAAGCATAGACTGGTCAGAATAAAAGACTGCTGATCTATATTGGCTGCCAACGTCGTTGCCCTGTCTCATGTATTGAGTTGGATCGTGGCCTTCCCAAAACACTTTAAGTATTTCACCGGTGGAAATCAGTTCAGGTTGATAAACGACTGAAACGACTTCGGCATGACCAGTGGTGCCAGAGCAGACCTCTTGGTAAGTGGGTTCATCCTTTACCCCTCCGCTATAACCAACACTGGTGGTATGAACTCCTTCCAATTGCCAGAACATTTTTTCAGCTCCCCAAAAGCACCCCATACCGACCCTTAGTTCTAAGAATCCATCTGGATGGGGGGAACGAATATTATTTCCATTTACAAAATGTTTTTCTGAGATTTCCATGTCGTAATTTTATTTTGCTTATCCATAATAAGAAATAAATATGATAAATTAATTATGTATTAATTCAAAAATCATTAAGAATAAGAGATGAATAAATTAAGTTATATTTTTAATCAATTAATAAGAATTATAATTCTTATCCCTGTCCTTGGCTATACTCAAGCACAGAATCTTAATGAAACTGAACAGTTAACCCTAAGAGATACTTTACAACAAGAGTTTCTAGGCTTCTATGACCAAGAACGATTTCAACAAAGCATTCTACCTGCAAAGAAAATTGTGGCGTTGACGAAGGAAATTTACGGTGAAAAAAACTTCAGACTTATTACGCCGCTGAATAATCTTGCTAGCGCATACTACATGGTGGATGATTTTGAGAATGCACAAGTTGCCTTTCTTCAATGCATTGAGCTAATTGAATCCAATCAAAATATTATATCTCCAGAGTTAATTTCTCCTCTCTACGGATTTGCTTTAACTTTAAACCGCTACGGTCAATACCAAGAAGCCATAACAATTCTTGAAAGAGCTTTAAGGATCAATCATGTCAATCAAGGTTTTCATAATCTTGATCAACTTAAAATTCACGACACATTAACTGAAAGTCTGATTGGAGCTAAAAACTTCCAACAAGCAAACCATCATCAGACCTTTCAAGTTTATGTCAATAAAAAACACTTTGGTGTAAACAACTCCATGGTCGATGAATCATTAATGAAGTTAAGCAATTGGTATAAACGAACCGGTCAAATTTTTCTTGAGCGTGAAGTGCAAGAGGAATTGCTTGAAAGACAGACTAGCCGAGCAACAGACCAGATTAAACCATTGATTGAAACCTATAAAAATATTTCGTTCTCTCATCGAAGAGAGGGTGTTGATATCTATAAAAGTTTAAGTCCACTTAAACAAGCATTGGAAAAAATTGATGCCATGGAAAATACTGATTTAATTTTAAAATTTGAGGTATTGCTGGATCTTGGTGACACCTACACTAGCTATGGACGTGCACAATCAGGGATGAAGATCTATCAAGAATGTTGGGGTTTAATTAATGAAGACCCGAGTATGAGTGAGCTGATAAAAGAACGTTTTTCAACACCGGTTAAGGTTCGTAATATCTTACTACCCAACACCTACCCAATCCCAGAAGCTGGAGAAAAGAATGAAGCTGATCAAACAGGTTATATTTCACTTCGTTACGCAATTGACATTAGTGGTAAAACAACAAATATAGAAGTTATAGAATCAGACCCAGAAGGGTTGATAGAAAGAGTTGCTGTATCGGCTATCAAAAAAACAGTCTATCGGCCTGTTTACATCGAAGCTGAACCCCAAGAATCATCTGATATTAATTTTCGTCATGAATTTCTATACTCTATTGGGTCTAAACCTAAAGAATTGAAGACACCTGAACCTGAAGAGGAGCTAGAAGATAAGCCCTTAGAAAATCCGATAGCTTAACTTCCTAGTTTATTAGTTGACTTTGATATGGCATTACTGCCTATGAAAATAATTAGGTAAATAAAACCTACTATTGACATTGACCAACCAAAGGCAGCATTCCCAAAAAGATCCATAGCTTTTCCTACAACTGGAGGACCAAGTATTTCACCTAAAGATAGGAAAAAAATAAAACAAGCATTGGCAGAGGCCAACACTTTACCTTTAAACTCTTGGCCCAGTAAGGTCAGCCCCAAGGAATAGAAACTCATAATTGTTCCACCAATAATAAAAAGCACAAGAAAGCGTAAAAAAGGGATATTAAAAATCATTGGTAATATTGCTAATGACAATACGCTAATGCTTGAAATATAAGTCATTAATCTTGCTTTATCATAACGATCTGCCATCCAGCCCACTATTAAGGGACATATCAATTCACCACTTGCTAGCCACGCGACGGTTCTTGACGATTGAGAATAATCGTCCTGAACATAAGGTAGTGCAAAAATAGGTAATAAAGCAGCTGTGCCTGCATAAAGAAATCCCATCATCCAACTGGAACCCATAAGACCAGGTGCAGTCACTAGATACCTGTAAAAAGAAATGTCTTCAACAACATCAAAGTCTGGTAGATCTGTCATATTCCATAAGGGAATTGCAGCGATAATTGTTATAAAAGCTGAAACATAAAAGCCTCCACCGGATTCAATCGATATAAAAGACATGATGAGTACGCCAATAATAAAACCTAAAGATATTACTGATGAATAAACTGCAATAACTTTTCCACGATGTTTATCTTCAGTAAAGGCATTAATCCAAACCTCACTTAATAACCAAATGCCTGTTGCCGCGATTCCGATAATAAATCGTAAAACAAACCAACTATAAATATTTTTAAATGCAGGTAAAAATAGAATCGCAATTGGCAAAATAATTAAGCAAAATCTCATGATTTGCATTTGCCCGAAACGATTAATTAATTTAGAGAAAAAAGGAGTTATGAATACCGAAGCTAAACCAACCATTGACGCAGAAAAGCCTATAACCGTAGACGTGAGGCCCCATGTTTTAAGAGTTAAAGAACTCAATGGAAGATTAATACCAACCATTACACCTACAAGTGCTATTGCTGTCATTACTTTAGCAAGTGATTTGATATTATTTTGATTGCTCATTTGTTGAGCTTGCTGGATTGAAATTCTTTTTTACCTGCGTTAATTAATTCAATTAACTCAAGTGATCGCCCACCAACTTGCTTAGCTAATCGTTCAACTTGACCCTGGGTTGCATCCTTCCATTGCTGTCGTTGTTCATCATTCAACTCATAAACTGTGATACCCATTTGTTCAGCTTTAGCTAAATCCTCAGTTGCTTCGGCTCTCAATGATCGTCTAGACTCATTCGCTTGTGGCCAAGCCTTTTTAATTATCACTTGTTGTTCTTCACTAAGCTCATCCCACCATGCCTTTCTCGCAACCATCATAGACATTCCAAGTGAATGCTTGGTAAGGGTGTAATGTGGTGCCTCTTGTTCTTTTCCAGTTTTCACATAAAGAGCCACTGAATTATCGCCTGCCTCGATTAAATCAGTTTGTAATGATTGTACGATCTCACCGTAACCCATTGGTATTTGGTCCGCACCAATAGCTTCTGCAAAATAGCGGGAACTTAAGCTTGCAGAGACTCGATAGCGTTTTCCTTTTGCATCTTCAGGGTTCAAAATTGGCTGTTTTGCATACACATTATGGAACCCTATTTCACTCCAAGCAACAAACTGTAAACCTTTCTCTGCTAATAAATTAGTAAAAATAGGGGTCAAATAATTATCATAAACAAAGTCTGCCTCTTCGGCACTGTCGAACAAATAAGGTGCATACAATAATGCGGCTTCTGAGACTAATGTTGAAACAATGATTGCTGAGAGATTAGCAAATTGAACCCGATTTCTTCTAAGTCCTGAAACAAGATTCTCTTCAGAGCCTAGTTGACCATAAATGAGCATTTTAGTTTCCATCTCAGGTAAGCCTTGTGTTACCGCCTGCTGAAAATCTAAGAAATGTTGCTCTCCAACAGTATTAGGTATTCCAGTACCACCAACTGTCATTGATAAAGTGTTATCTTGCTTGCTTGTATCACAAGCCGTTATAGAGAAGATAAAAATCAGTAGTGAGAATAATTTATATTTCATATTGAAGCTCAATGGAAAAAAATCATTGTCTCATTTGACCAAGTTGGCGTCTATCAAGTAATCCGTTAATATAGGTCCTATAAATTTTAAAAAGCTCCTAATGTCATCAATAAGAAAATTTAAGCACGTCATTAAAACATCAGAAATTACCCCTGAATCTGTGTATCTCAATCGTCGCTCTGTTCTGCAAACAATTGGCACGTTATCGACAGGACTCGCAATGAATTTATTTGTAAATGACAGTATTAGTGCGAATGAAAGCCAATTGAATTTTTCCCCTAATGCTAAATATTCCACTACAGAGTCCATTAATAGTTATGAAGATATAACCACGTATAACAATTTTTATGAGTTTGGCATGCAAAAAAGTGATCCCTATAATTATGGTAGTCAATTTGAACCAAAGCCATGGTCAGTCAAGATTAGCGGTGAAGCCAATAAAACAGGGGTTTTTGATCTTGATGATCTAATAGACATGAACGCTCTAGAAGAAAGAATATATAGATTAAGATGTGTTGAGGCTTGGTCGATGGTGATCCCTTGGGTAGGTATTCCACTAGCCAATGTTATCAAAAAGTTACAACCAAAATTAAATGCTAAGTATGTTGCCTTTGAAACTGTGTATAGACCTAAACAAATGCCAGGGCAAAGAAGACCTATTCTAGACTGGCCTTATATTGAGGGATTAACAATACAAGAAGCTATGCACCCTTTGACGATTATTGCTGTTGGTTTATATGGTAAGGAATTATTGAATCAAAGTGGTGCACCTATGCGTTTAGTTGTCCCATGGAAATATGGATTTAAAAGCATTAAATCTATTAATAAAATACATTTTCAATCAAAAAAACCTTCAACCAGCTGGAATATTTCAGCCCCAAATGAATATGGATTTTTAGCTAATGTCAATCCAGAGGTTGATCATCCAAGATGGAGTCAAGCTAGAGAAAGAAGGATAGGTTCTGGGTTCTTTGGAACCAAACAACCCACTCTTATGTTTAATGGTTATGCTGAAGACGTTGCGAATCTTTATAGTGGTATCAATCTTAAGCGTAATTTCTAAGATATATTACAAATTAAATAATAATGAAAGCCATAGTGAGAATTATTCTACTAGTGAGCTTTTTGCCCTATATTCTGCTTAATTTTAAAGTTTTTGGGTTTTTTGGAGGACTGGGTGCCAATCCTGTAGAGGCAATAATCCATGACACAGGAATATGGGGCATCAGATTTCTGGTCTTAACATTGACACTAGCACCCTTATATCATTATTCGAGACAAGAAGTGATTAGAAAATTACCAAAACCAATTGGTCTGGTTGCTTTCTTCTATGTTTTAAATCACTTTCTTTGTTATGCGATTATAGATCAAGCAGGTGATCTTGGTGTGATTGTGATCGATATTATAGAAACCCCATATCTGATTGTTGGTTGGGCAGGTTTTTTATGTCTGTTTGCTGTTGGATTAGCTTCATTTAATTCATTCCAAGAGTGGTTCAATAAAAACCGATCAACAATCAGTGGCTTAGTCTATACCGCTGCCCTACTAGGTGTTTGGCACTTCTACTGGCAAGAAAAAGTTATTAGCTATGAAGCCGTTCTTCACTCAGTTTTGATAACCTTACTGATTCTATGGCGTCTTAGAATATCAACTAGACAATCCCCTAGTTGATATCGTCAACTACCCAATTAAGTAAAGCCTCTCGAAAAGGTGAAATACGATATGAATAATCAGGAATATCATTGTGAAGAAAAACAAATATATAGTCTTTCCCGGACAAACCGGTGATAAAACCTGCTAGGCCACTAACCCCATCCAATGTCCCTGTTTTGAGCTTTAGTCTCTTCTTTAATAAATCATTCTGATATTTATTCTCAAGCGATCCATCAACACCAGAGACAGGGAGTGAATTGAGTAAGATGTCAGATGACGAATGTTGCTGTATTGCTTGAAGTAAATCTAGAATAGTCTCTGGTCTTATTTTTGTTGTCCTAGACAGTCCAGAACCATTTTCAATAAAAGCACTGTTTGTAATTTTGATACCATTATGTCTCAATACCTTCTTCATAATCTTTCTTGAGGCTTTATAGTTTTTCTTCCCTACAAAAGATTGGTTCAAACTCAAGAATATATGTCGAGAGATTAAATTATCACTTTCCTTAACACTTTCAGTTGCAATTTCTGCAAGAGTTGCCGAGTCGAAAGAAACTAATGGTTTATCAAACAACCTAGTCTTGCCACCCCTTATATACCCCTTAAAGCTGCCTCCTGATTCTAACCATAACCTTTTAAAAGCACCAAAAAAATAATGGTTAGGATCTGTTAATGAAATATCGTGTATGAATGAATCACAATTCTCAGGGTACATGCCAGTCAATACGATAACAGTATGAGGCGGGTATTTTTCTTGAATGATCTCAGTAAAATTAACATCATCTCTAAAATTACCACATGACCCAGTTACCATTTCTAATTGATTAAGGAAAGAGACACCTGCTGGTAAAAAAACAGGTTCTATTTGAATAGTGTTTATAGAGTTTTTCTTAACAGTAAAGTCAATCTTATTGTTATTAATCAAAAAAGAAGTATGCATAACATTGTATGGACGAAGAGGATCATCATCAAAGACTGCTGTGGACATTCGAGGTTGTTGGAAAAATTTCTGCTCAACAATCAAACCATTATTAATGGTATGAATCCCCAAGCTTCTCAATTCTGTCACCATCTGTCTTAGATGCTCTATAGTGATATAAGGATCGCCACCACCTTGAAAAATTAGTGAATCAATAACCCCATCATTGATAGCATCTGAGCTGAAAACTTTTGTGGTCCAAGTAAAATCAGGACCTAGATAGTCTATACCCACATATGCGGTAAATAATTTTGTAAGCGAAGCTGGGCTTCTATAAACGTTTGAGTTGAGATTAATCAGTCGAATTTCTGAACCAACTGGCTGAACGATGATACTTAGATTATCCAAAGGAATATCATACTTAGAGGCTAATGATTCAATCTTTATGGGTAGCGTATGTTTTGCATAAGCAGAAACACTTATCAACACGACAAAGATTAAAGATATAAGACTAAATATTTTTTTATTGACGCAACGCTTAAGCATCAAAGAATTTTATTTGTAGTCGTCAAGTAACTTGTTCAAAGCTTTTGAACCTGGACATAAATCTTCAAAAGTAATTTGATTAAGTGGCTTGGTAATGGTGTTCTCTGTTTCTGTGAAATCTGGTTGAGATTCATCAATATATAGGAGTCCAGTTAATAATTCTCCCTTGTCTGAAGCTTCTTTAATGCTGCTAAAAGATTGACTTCTATCCAGAGGACTATAATTGTCGTCAGCTTTTCGCAAAATAACTTTACCGCCTTCATGGAGATCAACTTCCACACTTGTGCCTTCGTCATACTGAACCTCTATTTCACTAAAGGGTGCTATATAATCCGTATAAACAGCTTCTCGTTTTGTTTCTCTTGTGCTCAAATAACTCTTTGTAGAGCCCTCATGATCATTAAAAGTTACACACGGTGAGATAACATCAATCATGGCAAACCCTCGATGCATAAGCCCAGCTTTAAGCAAGGGAATTAATTGATCCTTATCGCCTGAAAAACTTCTAGCAACAAAAGAAGCACCAAGTGAAATAGCGACTGTGCATGGATCAATAGGGGTTTGTAAATTAGGTGCACCTTTTTTTGCTGTTGATCCTACGTCTGCTGAGGCCGAGAATTGCCCTTTAGTTAAACCATAAACACCATTGTTTTCAATAATATAGAGCATATTAAGATTTCTTCTGATGGCATGTGAAAATTGTCCCATGCCAATGGACAATGTATCACCATCGCCAGAAACACCTAAGCACAATAATTCACTATTAGCAGCATTTGCTCCAGTAGCAACGGAAGGCATTCGACCGTGCACAGCATTAAATCCATGTGACTGGCTTGCAAAATAGGCTGGAGTTTTTGATGAGCAGCCAATACCACTTAGTTTAATCATTCTATGCGGTTCTATATTTAAATCAAAAACGGTTTGGATAATTGCCCCAGTAATAGAATCATGTCCACAGCCAGCACAAAGAGTTGACATTACTCCCTCATAATCATCAAAGGTCATACCTAGTTTGTTCCTAGGGTCATTCTCTCTTATGATCTTTGGTTTCTTTATATAGCTCATGCTGCTTTTCCTGCACTAATTTCTAATTGAATCTTTTCCACAACATCCTTGGGAAATATTGGTATTCCGTTATAGAGTCGAATAGATTTTATTTTCTTTGGATCAACTTCAGTCTCTGACATCAATAATTGTAATAACTGACCATCACGATTCTGTTCGACAACAAAAATCATTTTATGAGCATCAAGGAACTTTTGAACTTCTTTTGTAAATGGAAATGCCTTAACTCTTAAGTAATTTAAATTCTGGTCTTGTTTTGTCATGATATCTCTTGCTTCACGAATAGCATCATCGCAACTGCCAATACTGATAATTCCAAAATCATTATTTTTTGAGAATGATACAGCAGGTTTTGGCACCAGAGTTTTAGCCGTTTCCCATTTAACCAATAAGCGATCAACAACATCTTGATATTCAGATGCATTCTCTGTGTATCCGCCAAACCTATTATGTCCGGAACCCCTGGTAAAATAAGATCCTTTAGGGTTTGTTCCAGGTATAGTTCGATATGGAACTCCATCACCATCTACATCAAGGTAACGATGAAATGTATCCATATTTTCTATCTCCTCAGAAGACAGCACCTTACCTCGATTGGGTTTAAACTTATCATCCCATTCTAAGTCTTTAATCATCCAGTCGTTCATACCAATATCGAGATCACTTAATACAAAAACAGGTGTTTGCAGTTGTTCTGCAAGGTCAAATGCTTCTAATGAAAGATAAAATGCTTCTTCTGGATTAGCAGGGTATAGGCATATGTGTTTTGTATCTCCATGCGAAGCATAAGCACACATAGTGATGTCACCTTGTTGAGTTCTAGTAGGCATACCCGTAGAAGGACCTGTTCGTTGAACATCAAAAATTACTGTAGGTATTTCAGCGTAGTAACCAAACCCTATAAATTCACTCATCAAGGAAATACCTGGACCACTAGTTGGGGTGAATGATCTAGCACCATTCCAACCAGCGCCTAGTGCCATGCCAACAGCTGCTAGTTCGTCTTCCGCTTGAATAATGGAGTAATTATTCTTCTTAGTTTCCTCATCTTTCCTAAAAAAAGAACAATATTTGGTAAAAGCATCCATTAAGGATGTTGAAGGAGTAATTGGATACCAAGAGCCCACAGTTGCTCCAGCATAGATACAACCTAGCGCGGCTGTAGCATTGCCATCAATCATCATGTAACCATCTGTCTTTTTAGACGCCTTAGTTTTAAATGGTAGTGGGCATTTAAAATTATCTTTTGCATAATTAAAGCCCATATCAAGTGCAGACTTATTTGCTTCAATAAGATGGGTTTTTGAGCCAAATGTGTCTAATAGTAATTGCTCGATTACATTAACATCCATCTCTAAAAGTGCAGCAAGTACCCCGACATAAGTAGTGTTTTTCATCAAAGTTCTGGATCGAGATGTATCAAATTTCTGATTGCACATTGTTGCAAGCGGTACTCCAAGAACGGTGACATCATTTCTAACCATTAACTCTTCTCTTGGCCAAGAAGAATCATAAATAAGATAACCACCTGGTTCCACTGCTGCTAGATCTTCTGCATAAGTTTGAGCATTCATTGCGACCATAATTTCGACGCTACCCGAAGGTGCTAGATAGCCTTTATCACTAACCCTAACTTCATACCAGGTAGGTAAACCTTGAATATTAGATGGGAAATAATTTTTTCCAACAACAGGTATACCCATTCTAAAAATACTTTTCATAAACATGCCATTTGCACTGGAGGAACCCGTACCGTTTACATTAGCAAACTTCACGGTGAAATTATTATGGCTAGCTTTACCCATTAGACTGCTTTTTTCGATTCGATTCTTTTAGATAATTGATCTTCATCAACTGCATAAGGGATCTCAAGTGTAAACTTTTTCATATCAAATGCTGCAGTTGGACAGCGTTCTGCACAAAGTCCACAATGTATACAAACGTCTTCATCTTTAACCATAACCCTTGCTGTTTGAGGTAAAGCTTCTGAAACAAAGAGCGCCTGTTCTACATTATTTGCAGGGGTTTTTATTTGTTTTCTAAGCACTTCCTCATCAGCATTCTCCGAGATCATCAGGCAATTAACTGGACATATATCAATACATGCATCACATTCAATACAAAGTTCTGCGGCAAAGTCTGTCTGAATATCACAATTAAGACAACGCTCAACTTCTTTTTTAAATTGCCCTGGCTCAAAACCTAATTCAACTTCTATATTGATATCTTTGAATCTTCTTTCCATAGGAACAGTTGGTACCTCAACTCGATTCTCATAACCGTAATCATTGCTAAAAGTCCACTCATGTATACCCATTTTTGCGGTCACTAAATTCATTCCGTAGGGAAGTCTTTCTGTAAGAGATTCATTATGACAATATTTATGCATTGAAATAGCAGCTTGATGCCCATGTTCAACTGCTTCTATAATATTTTTTGGGCCAAAGGCTGAATCTCCACCAAAAAATACTCCGGGGACAGTCGATTCATAGGTATTAGTATCAACAACGGGTACTTCCCATTCATCAAAGTCTAGACCTATATCACGTTCAACCCATGGGAAAGAATTTTCTTGGCCTATTGCTAAGATCACTGTGTCACATGGAATAATCACTTCATCTACTTTGGTTGATTTCAATCTACCATTCTCATCCTTGTCCCATTCGAGAACACCAAATTTCATGCCAACCAATTTGCCATTTTCTACTATGTATTCTTCAGGTGAGTGATTTAAAACTAATTCGACCTCTTCTTCTAGTGCAGGCTCTAATTCCCAATCTGATGATTTCATTCGATCTCTAGTGCCTCTATACAAGACTTTAACGTTTTTTCCACCAAGTCGAAGTGACGATCGACAACAATCCATTGCTGTATTTCCGCCGCCAATAATTAAGACGCGTTCCCCCACAGAATCAATGTGCTCAAATGCCACAGATTCTAGCCACGCAATGCCTACAAATACTTGATCTGTCTCATATCGTCCCGGAAGATCAAGCTCTCTACCCTTGGGAGCACCAGTGCCTACAAAGACAGCATCATAATCTTGTTCCAACAAATTTTTCATGCTCTCAATGGGATGATTCAAATACAGATTTGTTCCCTGGTCAACTATCACATCAAATTCTTCATCTATCACTTCAGGAGGCAATCTAAATTTGGGAATATTACTTCTGATCAGTCCACCCATTTTAGGTAAAGATTCAAAAATATCGATTTCATAACCCAAAGGTAAAAGATCATTAGCCACAGTAAGAGAAGCACAACCTGCACCTATACAGACAATCTTCTTTCCATTTTTTTGTTTAGGTATGGGTGGCAAATATTCTTTAAAATCAGCTTTCAGATCAGCCGCTACCCTTTTGAGTCTACAGATAGCAACCGGCTCCTCTTCAACTCTTACTCTTCTGCAAACTGGCTCACACGGACGGTCGCAAACACGACCAAGGATACCTGGAAAAACATTTGATTCTCTATTTAATAAATAAGCCTGAGTATATTCGCCTTGGGCAATGTGTCTAATATAGCCTGGCACATCAGTATGTGCTGGGCAACCCCACTGGCAATCTACCACCTTGTGATAATATTGAGGATCTTTAGTGTTAGTGGGTTGCATGATGAAAGTGGTGTCTGACGCCTATGATTTAACGCTATATGTTTTCGAAAATTTAACTACAAAAGTTTTCAGTTTCTTTTTATCTCACAACCTAAAAGGTTAGAAGTGAAAATTACCATATCCTGATTGGAAAAAAAACGATATTTTATATCCTATTCTGAGAAAATATTTTTATTCAAAATCAATCCGCACTCCCATGGGTTTTGTAAGGATGTTACCCGCATCATAAACTAATTGTCCATTAACAAATGTCTTATTAATCATAGAGTTAAAAGTTTTGTCTTCAAATGGGCTCCATGAACATTCGTAGAGAATATTTTCTTGGCTAACATTGGTTTTACTATCTAGATTTACCAAAACAAGATCAGCCCAATAATCTTCTCTAATAAACCCGCGATCTTTGATGCCATAAATCTCAGCAACATTGTGGCTGGTTTTAGCTGCAATGGTTTCTAGAGTTAACTGTCCTTGATGGAAAAACTCAAGCAGTATCAACAATGAATGTTGGACTAAAGGTAATCCTGATGGGCAATCAGGATAAGATTTTGCCTTCTCCTCCCAAGTATGGGGTGCATGGTCAGTTGCAATAATATCAAGACCTCTGTTGTTCAGGGCCTCCATTAAAGCAGTTTGATCGTTTTGTGTTTTGATGGCTGGGTTACATACAATCAGTTGTTGAAACTCATCATAGTCTGAGTCGTTGAAATACAGATGGTGCACACAAACCTCAGCAGTGATATTTTTTTCTCTATGATCTTTGTTCTCAAATAAAGAAAGTTCTTTAGCAGTTGTCAAATGTAGAACATGAAGTTTAGAACCAAATTTTTTTGCAAGTGCAACGGCTTTTGATGAGGATTTATAGCAGGCTTCCATGGATCTGATATTTGGATGTTCTGACACAGGGATAGGTAAATCTTTATATTGTTCACGCATTAACTCCAAATTCTTATTAATCAAAGGAGTATCTTCACAATGAGTAGCAATCAGAACTGGGGAATTAGAAAAAATGCTTTCGAGAGCATCATCATTATCCACTAACATATTGCCAGTTGAAGCTCCCATAAAAACCTTTACTCCACAAGCTTCTCCTTTTTTTAAATTCTTGATCTCCTCTATATTGTTGTTAGTAGCTCCCAAATAAAACGCATAGTTTGCGTGAGCTTTGTCGGCTGCTAATTGATATTTTTTTGACAAAAGATCTCTGGTAACTGTCGGTGGGTTGACATTAGGCATGTCCATGAACGAGGTCACACCACCAGCCACTGCTGCTGCCGATTCTGAAAGAATACCGCCTTTATGAGTTAGGCCTGGTTCACGAAAATGCACTTGGTCATCAATCAAACCTGGCAATAAGTATTGCCCTTCGGCGTCAATGACTTCAGTATTTAAATCAATTTTTATTTGATTATCAATTTGCTTAATTCGACCACTATCAATCAACACATCTTGTTGATTAATAGACCCTTCATTGACCACATTAGCATTGACTATTGCTATGGATTGTTTGCTCATGACGTTATTATAACAGTCTAGTCTATCAATGGATTTTTAAGAGTGAATTATTAGCCATGACATCGAAATTAAAAAATCTTTTTCACGGATGGTATGTTGCTTTGGGTTGTTGCTTAATTTATTTCTTTGTTAATTCAATGACGCTTTTTGTTCCTCAAACTCTGTTCCCAAGGTTAATGGAGGAATTTTCTGTCAATGAGGCAGAAATTAGTCTGACTGTTGCTAGAACCCTGTTATTTGCGTCCATCTTCTCTCCAATCTCTGGAATATTAATTGATAAATATGGTGCTGTTAAAGTGTTAAAAGTGGGTGTGATCATCATGGGATTAACCTGCAGTGTCTACCCATTTGCAACATCCATTGAGACACTCTATAGATTGCATTTTTTAATGGCTATAGGTCTGGTTTGTTCAGGGTTAGGTCCGAATGTGATCATTGTATCTAATTGGTTTAATGAGCATCGGGGCAAGGTTGTTGGTATGTTAGTCGCAGGTTCGTCTCTAGGGGGAGCTACTCTTCCTCTTCTGATCTCACCCCTCGTCAATGCACCTGATTGGGGTTGGCGTTGGGGGTACGGAATATTGGCGATTCTTTTTTGGGTTTTTGCCGTGATCCCTGCTTACACATTTATTCGACCAAACCCTCAAGCAATGGGACTGCACCCAGATGGGCTTGATCATGAGCCTAAGATTGGCAATGAAACATCATCAGGAGTCAGCTTCATTGATGCTCTTAAATCTCGAGCCTTGTGGTGCCTTGGCATTGGATCTGCTTGTTTATGGTTTTCAATTCAAGGTTTAAATAGTCAAATTACTATTTTCTTTGAGCAAGAAGCTGGTTACACAGCTCAACAAGCTGTGATCCTGTTTTCAACATTATTTTGGTTTAGTTTTTTTGGAAAATTTGCTTTTGGTGCATTAAGCGACACAATACCTAAACAACGTGTCTTTCTAATCACCTCTTGTATTCTCTTTATAGGTACTTTATTCCTTTTCGAAATTAATAATGGTCAGCTAAACTTTACCCAAAACCGTACCCAGTTAACTTTATTCACAATCCTATTTGGTCTAGGTTTTGGTGGAAGCTTCAGCATGATTCAATTGGTTGCATTAGAAATATTTGGAAAAGCTTACCTGGGCAGAATCTTAGGGTTAATTACCTTAGTCGATGGCATGGGTGCTGCACTTGGAACCAAACTATTAAGTGAACTTAAGATCAGTACTGGAAGTTATTTCCTCCCCTTTGCTCTTGTCTCATTGGTAACATTTTTTGCCATTATTAATGTTTTCTTGATTAAGCCTATAAAAACTAAATCACAAACATCGAGCTAATGTTTGTCATAAATAGCCTTTAGCGTTAGTCTTAAATACTTGCTTATGGCGAAGAAATATAAATCATTTGAAATAAGAGAAATGACCGCTTCACTTGGTGCTGAAGTTGTAGGTCTGGATATTACATCTAAGCTATCTAAATCAAAACTCAATGAACTTCATCAAGCCTGGTTAGAACATCAAGTTTTATTCTTTAGAGATCAACCCCTAACTCCTGAACAACACATCAACTTTACAAAATATTTTGGAAAACTCCAAGGACCAGGGTACATGCCTACATTGGATGACTTTCCTAATGTTTATGTTCAAGAATACCCAGACCTACTCAAAGGTATAGTTTCTGATGTTGACTGGCATATTGATGCTTCTTTTATGAAAAAACCATTAAAGGGAGCGGTACTCCATGCTCTAAATGTTCCGGCTACCGGTGGTGATACAGCTTGGGTCAATTTATACAAAGCCTATGATTTACTCTCTAAACCCATGCAAAAACTCTGCTCAAATCTAACAGCAGTGCATGATAACTTTTATAAGAACCTAACCAATGTCATAGATAACTATGGTGCAACAGGCTATGAAATGGCAAGAAAAGCCACTCCACCTTCAGTTCATCCCTTGGTTTGCAGGCATCCTGAGACAGGGAAAAAATGTCTTTTTTATAGTGAATTAATGGTCTCTCATTTTAATGAATTGAATGATGAGGAAAACAAAGTTATAAAAGAATTTCTGGTTAATCATATTAAACAACCTGAATTGTATTGCCGGTTTAAGTGGGAGAATGATTCGGTTGCTTTTTGGGATAATCGTTGCACAGCACATAAAGGTATATTTGATTTTGGTCAACAATACAGGTTAATGCATAGGGTGGCCATTCAGGGAGAAACAAAACCTAAGAAGTAATTATGTGGATTAAAAAATTTCATAAAGATGATGAAGAGGATAAAAGATCACCTATTCCTACCCAGGTCATCTCTAATGAGGAATATCTTCCTAGACCACAAACTAAACAACAGAAACAAGTTGAGGATCTTATTCAGTCTCTCGCTGATAAATACGGTAAAAAGGTGGGGCTCTCAAGGCGAGAATTGTTAAAGACTGCTAATGGAATGGCCATTGCTTTTGTTGCTATGAACCAAATTTTTGGAAAGTATTTTAATGTTCAAGCAGAAGAAATGGTTGATCAATCGATGATTGAAGAATTGTGGCCAAAAAACGAGTTTATTTTTGATGTTCAAACTCACCATGTTGCAACAGGAAAAACAGAACCTTTAGGTTTTAGAGTCATGGCTTGGCCATTTAATGAAGAATTACAAGGTCAGCGACCTCAAAAAGATGATCTCAGATTTAATAATTATGTCAAAGAGGTGTTTTTGGACAGCGAGGTTTCAGTAGCTTGTTTAAGCGGTATTGCATCAAAAGTACTGGATGTGATTAATGTTGACGAAATGGTTGATGCAAGAAACACTGTAAATGCTATGGCAGGCTCAGAACGCATGATTTGTCATGGCCCAATAGCTCCCTACATACCTAACTTTTTAGAAGAAGCTGAACGACAAGCATTAGAACTTAATATAGATGCTTGGAAATTTTATACCGGTGTCTTTGGTACAGAGGGTGAGTATTCATGGTGGATGGATGATGAAGATCTGATTTATCCATTCTATGAAAAAATAAAAGCTTGGGGAAAAACCACAGTCTGTGCCCATAAAGGTTTACCCTTCAGACAACCGAGACCAGGGGAAACAGATTACACTCATCCCAGAGATATTAAAAAAGCTTCATTAGATCATCCTGATCTAAATTTTGTGGTCTATCACTCAGGCTTTAAAGATCAAAACATGGATTTGCCACTCGAAGATGTCTATCTAGATGATAATGCTTATTTACCCTATACCACTGATCTATGCAACGATCGATTAGCCAACCCAAAAATGACCAATGTCTACATGGAATTGGGCACAACCTTTGGACACACCGTTATCACTCATCCAAAAATATGCGCTCATCTCTTAGGTCAAATCATTAAAGCATTCGGAGTAGATCATATTCTCTTTGGTACAGATTCAATATGGTGGGGATCCCCTCAATGGCAAATTGAAGCATTGAGAAGATTTCAAATTCCTGAAGATATGCAAGAACAATTCGGCTATGCGCCAATCTCTGATGAAGACAAATCGAAAATTCTGGGACTAAATGCGGCTAAGCTTTATGATGTAAATGTTGAAGACAGAAGACAACAAATTATTACAGATCGAATGACTCAATTGAAAGAAGTCTATTTAGCTGAAGGTGGAAAACCAAGTAACAATGTCTACGGCTGGATTATGAGTTAGTGTTTACTCTCGTCTTTTAAAGAGATAGTTCTACCTTGCATATGATCAGTGTCCTTAATCCCTAATATGTCTGCAATCGTAGGAGCTAAGTCTATTTGGTGAACGGGTCCTAATTCTTTATGCTCAATCTCTGCACCGATGGCATAAAAAATACCTCTCATATCCGGTAGTTGAGGTGAATAACCATGCATGCCCTTGGGTCGAGCATTGATACTGTTAGTAAACATATTGGGTGGATCAGTTATTAAGACTATGTCTCCAGTTCTGGTTGGGTGATTTAAATGGAATGATTCTGGTAAATCATACTTATCATAGGCTTGAATGTTAGCTTGTTGGGAAAAAAATCTTAGTGCTGCTGCTTTGCTGTTTTGATCCATAAACAAATGTGCAACTGCGGGCCCTGAAGAAGCTGTTATGTTGATTCCAGATTGCTTGATTAAATCTCTAAGCATTATGTAGTTTGACACCTCTGTCATGCCATGATCACTGACCACAAATAATGAGATATAGTCCCATGCGTCCCTTTTATCTATCTCATCTAAGAGTTCTCTCAATAAGCGGTTCTGACGCAAAATTTGTTTTTTTATCAATGGGCCTGTTGGTCCCTCTTGATGGGCAACTGTGTCGGTACCATCCCAATAACTCATAATCAATCTTGGTCTTATCTTGTCATCCAAATCAAGCCATTCTGTGATTTGTTTAATCTTTTTTTCTTCTGAAACACTTGCATCAAAGGGTGCTTTTCTAAACGAGGCGCCAACATTATTCCAGTCGGTTTCTGAACCCACCCAGAAAAAAACTGCGGCAGGAATCCCCGCTTGTTCTGCTAAAACCCAAATTGGTGGAACATCAATCAAATCGCCTTGGTCGGGGTAGTTAAAATAACCTTTCTTACTATCATAAAATGAATTATGAAGAATGCCGTGTTGATCAGGATAAACCCCAGTTGCCAATGAAACATGACCAGGATATGTCGTGGATTGATACACAGGAGTAAGATGATCTGCTTTCAAGCCCATTGTTGCAATACGCTCAAATGCATCTAAGTCACTATTCTTTGATATATCGTGTCGCATTCCATCCATAGAAATAACAATCACTGTGGCCTCTTTCTCAGCAAAGACATGACTGACAAAGAAAAAGACAATAGACAATACTATTGCAGGTAATGCTTTCATAAGTTAAAAAGGTTTTCTAAATCTCAAAGTAAAGCGGTCACTTTCTCCGATATTACTAAACACAATCTTCTCATCATCATTCAGACTGTCGTAGGTTGGTGGTAATGTCCAAACCCCTTCTCTATGATTCTTAGAATCCTTAGGGTTGGCATTAATTTCTGATGCAGCCTCCAAGATAAAGCCAACTGATTCAGCAAGCTCAATCATAAACTCTTCATTAACATAACCTGATACAGCCTTTGGGTCTTGGGCAATTGCTGAATCTCCTCTGTGCTCAACAACCCCCAATTTACCACCAGGTTTCAGTGCTTCAAAAAATGCTTGCATAGCAATCTTTTCCTGACCTCTTGCCATCCAGTTGTGGATATTTCTAAAAGTTAGAACCATATCAACTGTTCCAGGTTCAGTTATTTCAATTCGATCTGGTAACTCAAAAATTCCATGGTCTACATTGCCATATAATTCTGGGTGATCATTAAGTTTGCTTAAAAAAAGTTGGGCCATTCTTTTAAAATAATCTCTGTCAGAATTGATATCAAAAGAGGCTGAAATATACTGGCCTGAGTCATTAAGATAAGGGGCTATAATTTCTGTGTACCATCCAGCTGATGGCCAAACCTCGACTATCGTCATCTCTTCCTTAATCCCAAAAAAATCTAGTGTTTCTTTAGGGTGTCGATAAATATCTCTTGATTTATTTTCTTCTGACCGATGATTGCCAGATATAACTTCATCCAATGAATGTGAATAAAGTACCGTGGGTTGAATACAAAGAATTAATAAAAACAGGGTTTTAACAATCAATTGTCTTGGCATCATTTTCTCCTTCTTTAATAATAGGTTATCTAATTTTTTTACGTCTTATAACTGCCAGTACTGGTGCCAATATAACACCAGCTACAAAACCTCCAATATGAGCTCCAAAAGCGATCCCACCTCCAGATCCTCCAGTGGCTCCGTTAATCAATTGCAGTACAAACCAGAATAATAACACCACATAGGCTGGAAGCTTTAAAACTTGAATAAAAAAACCAAGGGGGATTGCGACCCGGACTGATCTTTTCGGAAAAAAAACAATGTAAGCACCTAAGACTCCTGATATAGCGCCGCTTGCACCAATCATTGGTATTGTTGATGAGGGGTCAGGCAAAGCCTGAGACAACGCTGCAACAACTCCACACACAGCATAAAAAATGATAAACACAGGTTTACCCAATATGTCTTCTATATTATCCCCAAAAATCCATAAATAAAGCATATTCCCAATCAGATGCATAAACCCTCCATGTAAAAACATAGAAGTGATTAAGGTTAACTCTGGACTAACCCACCTTAGAGCTTCAGGCAATAAAGCTCCTTGCAAAAGACTGGCAGGAATCACTCCCAATGCAAGAATTGCAGCTCTGTTTGACTGCCCCAAACCCAATTGCCATAGAAAAACAATGCAACAAATTACGATCAATCCAATCGTAATGATTGGTTTAGAATGAGTCGGGTTATCATCAGCTAAAGGGATCATAACTAAAAATTGCAATTCGGCTTTTTCTCAACCTTGTTATATGCCTCTAGCGCTTTAGAAAGTTGGCTAGCAAGACCACTAATTCTGTTAGCCGATGAAGGATGGGTGCTAGCAAATTCTGGCATCCTTTTTTCTGCATCTTTTTCCTTCATTTTTTTCCATAAACTCATCGTCGCTATGGGATTAAAGCCTGCTTTAGCCATCAAAATAATTCCAGATTTATCAGCATCTGATTCCTGCTCTCTTGCATAAGGTAAATTCAATCCATAAGTTGCCATAACTTGTGACATAGTATTGATCGCGTTAATTTGATTGTTTGCTTCATAGAGGTCGGACTGTGTATAGATCGGCTTGCTGGCTATTTTGCTTGCCACCACAGCTGAGCCTATAAGTGCTCCTACTTGTGTACGTTTTGATCGTTTTGCTCGCTCATAACTGTGCTTATTAGTTACATGAGCTATTTCATGGCCAATAACAGCAGCCAACTCATTAGGGTTACTCGCAACTTCAAAAAGACCTGTATTAACCCCTATCTTACCCGCAGGAAGCACCACAGCATTAGCATCAGGATCTTGAAAAACCTCGATCTCCCAATCAAAGCTGCTATAGGGTTCTTCTATTTGCTTAATGATGTTTCTTGCAACACAACGAACTAAAGTTCTTTTTTTAAGATCCCTCGATATGGGAATAGAATTTATCATTTGATCCCATTGCTGTTCAGATTGAACTACGATTTCTCTTTCACTAACAAGAAGAGCTGCGTTAAGATTCATTGAAGACAACAACAAGACAATACTAAAGTTGAAAATGATTAATGTGTTGTTTCTCTGTCTAATCATTGGTTATTTTATTTAATCTTTTGTACGACTGGTCTGCACGATAGCTTGATCTAACTAAGGGACCTGCAACCACTTCTTTTAAACCTATTTGATGCCCCAAGAACTCATAATCCCTAAAAGTCTCTGGACTAATATATTGCTCAACAGGCAAATGGTTCACAGTGGGTCTTAAGTATTGTCCGAGTGTAAGTATCTCAACACCGCAGTTAAATAAATCAGTCATTGTCTGTTGCATTTCTTCGAAGGTTTCCCCTAAACCAAGCATTAAACTAGATTTAGTGATTACACCATGTGTAGCAGCATATTCGAGTACTTTAAGAGTCTGCTCATAACCAGCTCTAGGATCCCTGACCCGTTGTGTGAGTCTTTTAACTGTTTCAAGATTTTGTGCAAACACATCTAGACCTGAGTTAAGCAAAATATCTAAATGCTCTAAATTACCTCCAAAATCTGGTGATAGAACCTCAACGGTAACCTTTGGGCAAAGGGTCTTAGTCTCTAGAACACAAGACGCAATATGAGTTGCTCCCCCGTCTTCAAGATCATCTCTATCTACTGAGGTAACAACCACATAATCTAGGTTCATAAATGCAACAGTTTTAGCAATATGCTCAGGCTCGTATGAATCCAACCAACCTTTTGGATTACCAGTATCAACTGCACAGAATCGGCAGGCTCTGGTACAAACACTACCTAAGACCATTAACGTAGCAGTTCTATGATTCCAACACTCTCCAATATTGGGGCACTTTGATTCCTCACAAACTGTAGCCAGCCGATATTCAGAAACTATGGACTTAAGATCACGAAAATTAGCCCCTTTAGGAAGAGGCACCTTAAACCAGTTAGGTTTTATCATTGCGGTTTGATTGGTATTTATCTTTTGGATTTTTATACCATCTTTGATGGCTACTATTCCATCTCTTTGCTTGTATTTTTTGCCGCTTTGGGTTTTAAACATTATGTGTGCACTCATGCTTAGATATTATTTAACATTATATGCATTAATGGCCTTATAAATTATGTTAATAATATGGTTTTTTAATTTATTGCTCAAGACTTTAAGAATAATGGTTATCTATATACAAATATTGATTAACTTTTTAAAAGAAGTTTGCCATCATGGACAGCTTAGTTAAATTTATAGAGAGAAATAATGAATAAACCCAAATTACCTATTTTACAAAGACTTTCTTTTGTCATATATCCTATGGCATTCTTTTTAGTCAGTTCGCCTTTACTAATGGCTCAAGAAGAAAGTGTCGAAGTAGAAGAAATTACAGTGACTGGCTCAAGAATCCAAGACTCAAACATAGTCAGTTCTTCACATATAACAACTGTGGACGCGGCAGCCATAGAGAATAGAGGTCTGACTAGAGTAGAAGATTATCTAAATGACTTACCACAAATTTCACCTGGACAAAGTATTACTAACTCCAATGGTGCAAGTGGTACTGCTTCTGTCAATCTTAGAAATATGGGTTGTGGGAGAACTCTAGTACTTTTAAACGGCAGACGGCTTGCCCCGGGAACAACTGGTGGCGGTAACTGTGCAGACTTAAACAGTATACCTACACTACTTCTGGATAAAGTAGAAGTACTAACAGGGGGTGCTACCTCTGTTTATGGTTCTGATGCTGTTGCAGGAGTTGTTAACTTTGTTCTAGATGAAGACTTTGAAGGCTTTAGATCAAGTGTGACTCATAGTTTCTATCAGCATAAGAATGACAATAGTGACCTAAGAGATTTAGTTTCATCATACGATTATGCATTGGCGGATAAAAACATCACCACTGGAGATACCACAAAAGTAGCGTTCGCTTTTGGTGGTAATATCGACAATGGAAGAGGACATATGACAGCTTTTGTAGAAAAAACTGACACAGATCCAATTCTTCAAGGTGATTTTGATATCTCAGCATGTGCTTTAAGAAGTGGTTATTCTGGTTGTGGTGGTTCTTCAACTATCCCTCCAGGACGATTCGCTGATTTTGGATTATACGGAGCCTATGGTTTTACATTAGCTGATGGAACCTCTCCAAGGCTTGATCACAAAATAGTGGGCAATACTCTTGTTCCCAGAGCTGGACAAGCTTATAACTACAATCCAACAAACTATTTCCAAAGACCTGATACTCGATACAATGCTGGCCTATTTGGTCATTATGATATCAGTGATAATATTACGGCCTATGTAGAATCCAGATACATGAAGTCTGAATCAGTTGCACAAATTGCTTATTCAGGAACGTTTGGAAACATCACTCGCTTTCCTTGTTACAACCCTCTAATGTCAGCACAACAACATGATGTGCTTTGTGGACAATGGGTTGGAATGGGTGGTTCGCATGCTCCAGATTTTGCATCCAGTGCAGCAGCGTTAGCCTACATTTCAAGTTTAGATATTGCTGTGGGTAACGGTGATATTATTGATTACGGTGCCCCAACTTATCACCTCAAACGTAATGTTGAGGGAAACCCAAGACAAGGTGCGTTCTTCTATAAGAACTTTGTTAACACTGCTGGTATAAGAGGAGATTTCAATGACAATTGGTCATATGATCTGAATGTTCAATCCACTAGAGTTGACTACCAAAACGAATACAGAAATGATTTATCAGTTACGGCTATTAATAGAGCGGTTGATATTATTTCAGTTAATGGCGTACCGACATGTGTTTCTGCTTTGAACGGCACTGACTCATCTTGTATGCCTTATCCGTTATTTAATGGAGGTCTTCCAGGCGATGAAGGGATTCAAGGAGTATGGGATGGAGGTCAAGAACTTCAAAACTATATTGCAAATGCCACCTATATTAACGGTAATCTATCACAACTTATCACCGCTGGTTATGTAACTGGTGAGCTTGGATTCTCTGTTCCAGGGGCTCCTGCTAATGCCCAGTTAGTTGTTGGCTTTGAAAATAAGAAAATGAGCTCAGATTACAGGCCTGACTTACCAAGTAGAACAGGAGACAGATCTGGTTCTGGTGGGGCTACATTGCCACTATTTGGTGAATATGATGTCGATGAAGTGTTCTTTGAAATGGCTCTGCCAATCAGAGATAACCTTAGTATGGACTTAGGTGCTCGTTTTGCAGATTACTCAACTGGTGCAGACACTGAAGCCTTTAAGGTAGGTGCTTACTGGACTATTAATGAGAATGTCTCACTAAGAGCTTCATTCCAAACTGCACAACGACATGCAACGATAGGTGAAATGTTTAGTGCGGTATCTGACGGTCTTGTTGACCTAGATTATGACCCTTGTGGAATGGATCCAGACACAGGCGCTGCGCCAATAGCATCAGCAGCTCAATGTGCTCTGACTGGACTGTCTGCAAGTCTTTATGGTACAGATCTAAAATCACCAGCAGATCAATACAACATTAGAGGCGGAGGTAATCCAACTGTATTGCCAGAAGAATCAGAGTCATTTACTGCTGGCATAATACTTACACCAGATCGATTCCCAGGGTTGGCTTTGACAATCGATTATTTTGATATCACTGTTGAAGACGGTATTGGTAATGTCAGTGCAAAGACTGCTTTGGACAAATGTATCGAAACTGGAGCAGCAGGATTTTGTAATCTAATCAATCGACATCCTACTAATGGAACTCTATGGTTAAGTGGTGGTTATATCAGTACTCAGCTAACTAATATTAGTGAAGAATCCACAAGAGGTGTTGATATCATCTTTGATTACACAATGGACACCAGATTTGGTTCGCTCGCATTAGAAGGGGTCAGTACTTTCTTGGACAGCTATGAAATAATAGAGCTTCCTGGAGAAAGTGCTATTACCTGTGCAGGCAATTGGGGTGGATCATGTGGTAAGAATCCAATGCCTGACTTTATGGGTACTTATACCGCAACCCTATCCACTAACCACAATACAGATATTGTTCTTGGTCTTCGTCATTTAGGAGAAACCGATGATCTAAATGCTAATGACATTGATTTTGACTCCTTTACGTATTTTGATTTAACTGCGAATTATTATGGTATTGAAAATACGAAATTAACTGTGGGTATTAGTAATCTGATGGATAAAGAACCAGGATATACTTCTGATGCAGGAACAGCGCCAGGAAATGGTAATACATTCCCTGCCTATTTTGATGCCTTCGGAAGATATATTTTCTTAAACCTTACCTATGGTATTAACTAATCAACGTAAGAAGCTGAAGTAAGCAAAAAGGGCGGTTAATAGCCGCCCTTTTTTTATTAGATAAGCTTGATTCAAATTACAGTAAGCACAACCTACAAATTTAAATTGGTTAAAACTCTGAAATAAATAAGGGTAAGTGATTCCCACTGTTGTATATTTACAACATTTAGTATCAATTTTTTACTTGGTTATGTTAGTAAATATCCACGTCTTGGATACAATTCATCCATTAGTATTGTATGAAGTAACTTAATGTTACCCAGTGCGATTACTTGTCCTTAAAATTAGGGGAAAATATAATGAAAATAACAACTTTGAAAAGCTTGTTTGCTGGGTCAATCCTGACCTTGTCAATAATGGCTTTAGCTCTTGTTAGCTCACCAGTCTCTATGGCTCAGGATGATCAACAAGAAGCCGGCGAAGTTGAGGAAATTACAGTTACGGGTTCTAGAATCAAAAGAGATTCTATTAACTCTTCAGCTGTAGTTACCACAATAACTGCCGAAGATATAGAAGAGAGCCAAGCTTTAATTCTTGCTGATGCTCTTAGAATGTCAACATACAACACTTTTGGTTCATTTGGACCGACTGCAGGTAGCAGCGCTATGTCTAACGCTACTATAAGTGTTAGAGGACTTGGATCAAGTCGAACTCTAGTGCTTATGGATGGTAGAAGAATGCCTGGATCACCTCACCTTGGTGGTGCCGGTGCAGTCAATATCAATATGATTCCAACCGTTGCCGTTGAAAGAGTGGAAATTCTTGCAGATGGTGCATCATCCGTTTACGGTTCTGATGCGATTGCAGGGGTTATAAATGTAATTACCAAAAAGAATTTCGATGGATTACAACTCCAATATCGAAGAGGTGAACGCGATAGAGACGATGGTGCTGAAAATTCAGTATCAATGATCTATGGCTCAACTAACGATAAAGGTTATATCACTCTAATGGTAGAACATGACATTAGAGACGAAATCTACTTGAAAGACAGATGGTACACTGCAGCAAGAGCTTCAGACCAAAACGGGGACGGGGTCATTGACCTATATAACGAAACCTATGGTCTAAGCTGGTATTCTCAAAATATTGCTGACCCAGTAACAGGAAACATTCATGCAGCACCAACGTGTCAGGGGAACATTGATGGTTCAACTACTCCTTGGTGGGGTGGTGACTTTGGCGGGGCCGCTTTTGGTCAAGGCGCTACAGTTATTCCTTCTTATGCTGGCGCAGGTCCAACAGGGATTTGCGGATACGCATGGGCTGATATCATGGTCCAGGACGCTGGGTTGTTCAGAGATACTGTAACCAGTAATCTGCAACATCAAATTACTGATAAAGTAAGCATCTATAACAGAACTAGTTTTGTTAGAAACGAATCAGTTGGGCGTTTTGCGCCTCCTGCTGCTCGTTACCCTGGAATCCTAGCTGATGATCCAGCTAACCCATATGACGAAAAAGTCACTGGTTACTGGAGATGGACTGGAATTGGTAATCGAGGTATGCACTATGTTGACCAAGCTACTGACGTAGCAACAGAGTTAGAAATTGAGATTTCTGACAATATTGATTTAACTATTGGTCATCAAGTCAACAAGTTTTATGGAACAGACATTGGTCGATACTATCTTGACTATGCAGGTTTGGATTCAAACCTCTATAACGAGGTACCGTTTGGTTCTGAGGCAGGTCTTTATGCCATGTCCGCGACTACTGTTGTTGAATACGACAACCATTATGAAAAAATGGATGCTGTGGTTCAATTCAGTAATGTCATGGAACTACCAGGTGGATCTGTAGATGTATTACTTGGTTATGAATCCTTTGATAACATATACTCTGCTATGTACGACAAACACTCAGAAGGTGGATTTGTTGGTGGATCAGCAGGTAACTCTGGAAGGGGTGTGCGTTCAGTTGATTCATATTTTGGTGAAGCGGTGTTCCCTGTCATGGACGGATTGGAATTAAATGCTTCATTCAGAAGTGATGATTACAGTGATGTTGGCTCTAGTGAATCTTTCAAATTTGGTCTTCTTTGGGATGTTGCCACAGGCACAACTCTGAAAATGAACTATGGTGAAGGATTTAGAGCGCCAGGTATGGATACTCTATATGGAGTAACAACATTCAGTGCTAACACAGCCAAAGATTACAAGGCTTGTGCAGCTGCTGGAACCTCAACTGTTGATTGTGCTTCTAAGCAAATATCAACATTGATTGTTGCTAATGCTAATCTAGGTGCTGAAGAGTCTGAAGGTATAACCATGAGTTTATCTCATGACTTTGGTAGCTGGAACAGTGCTCTTGAAGGCTTTAATGCTCGATTGGATTACTATGACATTGAGATTTCAGGCGCTATTGTAAGTGCCGGTACTCAAAGTGTTATGTGGACTGACTTTATTGGCGGTTCTTTGTTGACCAATCAAGTAGAATTCTTCGACGCTGCCGGTGTTGCCGGTGACGGATCAGCTGCTGGAGCTCCAGTGGGTAGTGGTAGTGTTGGTGACGCATGTCCATCCAATGCCACTTATTACAAGAGACTTGGTATTTCGCCTTCAATTTACACAATCAGAAGTTGTGGTAGCGGTAGGATCGACTATGTCGGTGCTAGTTATGCTAACGCAGGTTCAGTTGCAGTTAGAGGTTATGATATCTTCTTGAGTTACACCAGAGACATTGGACCTGGTGCAATGGATATTTCATTGGATTATTCAAACATGACTGATTTTGACACTGATGCTTACACTGGTAGTGCTTCACAAGTTAATAACATTGGCTTTGATGGTACACCTGAGAATAGGTACAACCTAAGTGTTGGCTATAAATGGGGTGACTTTGGCGTGGTTTTAACTAATAGACACATTGGAGATTACCGACAAGCTTCTGAAGCAGAAGAAATAGGTGGTGAATTAACCGGTGGACTAGTTAAAGCTGGTAATACTCAAGATGAGTATGATACCTATGATATCCAAGCATATTACAATGCTGGTAAATGGGGTAAAATCTCATTGGGTATTCAAAATATGTCAGATGAAGACCCATTAACTGATAATGGCGGTCAAAACTATGACGCCTATACAGGTCTATATGACAACAGAGGAAAAATTACCTACTTAAAATGGAAATTAGACCTCTAAGAGAATTTAATTCTCAAAGAAAAGGGCGATATTTTATCGCCCTTTTTTTATGCTTGTCTCATATAATGATAGTATGAAATATCAGTTTCTAATCAGTTGTTTATTAGTAACATCATTACTTTTCTCTTCAGTCACTTTAAGTCAACCTAATCAAGAATTAATTTCTATAAGCGACTTAGAAAACTTTGATCAGAGAAACATAGCGATCAAAAAATCTAATGATCAAATCATTAATATTAATGTTCTTATAGCTGACACCAATAAAAAAACAAAACAAGGCCTCATGTATATAGAGTCCCTACCAGATAATATTGGAATGCTCTTTATCTTCAAACCAGTTAGAACAGTTTCAATGTGGATGAAAAATACACCTCAGAGTTTGGATATATTGTTTATACAATCAGACGGAAAAATCATAAACATAGTAAAGAATACAGACCCTTATAGTTTAAAAAGCATTGCTTCCAAAGGTAGAGTAAAGTGGGTCTTAGAAGTAAAAGCTGGGTTCACAGACAAACAATCTGTTGAAGTTGGTGATCAACTCGTATTATAAGTTTTATATAGCTCCCCGTCTCAATATAGTCCACCATCTGGCTATATTGATTAGACTCATTAGAGACCCCGCTACATAAGTCAAAGCAGCTGCAGTTAGAATTTGTCTAGCATGCACATCATCGCCCTCTTTTAATATCTCGCCCTTTTCTAAGATAGGCAATGCTCTACTAAAACTTGCATTCCATTCTGTTGGTAAGGTTACCAAATGTATGACGGTACTCATTCCAAGCGTTAGGAAACCTCCGATCAACATAACAAAACCTGGGCCAGGGGTTCTAGTTATTAAAGTTACCAAGGGTGCAGCCATTAATATGAAAGCACCGAATCTTTGAGCAGGTGCCATGACTTTAACCAACAATGTTCTTAGTCTAAAGGGCATATATCTTGTGGAATGTTGATGAGCATGACCCACTTCATGAGCGGCTACAACAACTGCAGTGAGTGATTTAGATTCCATTTTATCTGGTGTTAATCGAACTGTTTTTGACAGAGGATCATAATGGTCACCTAAATCAGTGGATTCAACTGCAACTTCATTTAAATTTAGAGCTTCTAAGAGCTTTTTTGTAAACTCTTCACCCGTAAATGGATAGCGATCTGATGGCATCTCATATTTTTTCATGGTTCTTCGTACCCACAAAGAAGGGCCAAGTATTATAGACAGAATAATGAGTAGACCAATAAGATAGTTCATCGAACGCTTATTTAACTCGTTTAACTTTTACTCTTGAATTATAGCCTTCAACAGAAAGAATATATCCTCCAAACCTACCCGCTTCTATTTTCACTTTTGGATTATTCATAGAGACTTTGAGAAAACCATTACCTGATTGTTTCCATATTTGACCATTCTCTAGTCTAAATTGAGTGTCGCCAGTCCAACCGTTAAATTCTCCACTAATTCTTGAATTAATTTCATTTGAGTCATCTGTAGAAACTTTTCCAAAGTTGTCCGAGGACTCACTAACATTATCAGACTTACTTGCAACTGAAGCATCAGTGCTTGTTTCTTCAGTTGTGGTCTTTTGTTCCTCTTTTATGGCTACTTTATCTCTGGAACGTCTCTGGAATATATTTTTTCGTTTAGGTTGACTTGAAGCCTGTGCTGATCTTACTTCTGGCTTCTTTGCTAATCTGTCATAACATTGTAAGCGAATTAGAGAGACCGTAATTTCAGAACATTTTTTTAATTCTTCATCCAATGTTTGTGCACCAACGACATCTGGCTTAATAAATACGAAACAGTATATTGCGATAGATATAAGAAATTTGTTTTGTTTGTTCATCTATTTAATTTGAATTTTTTTTCAATCATACAGTGACTTAAAAGCAGTGCAATCAAAAAGTGAAGAACTTTTTATTAACTGGTAAAACATTGAATTCTGTTGTATCCATACAACATTAGTAACTAATTTTGAATGAAATCATTTATTTGCAAGCTTTTGCAGGTTCTGACTCTTTGTAATTTTAACTTGCACAATAGTCTTAGATACCTGAGAATAAGTATCAATAAGAGGTAAACCATTGAGAATCAACAATATAGGTTGTGGTGGTTTATTATCTACACGTGTTTTTACTGAATTAGGAGAAAAGATTAATGAAAATTAACCTATTGGAAAAAGTAACAGGATTCATTGTTACTTTAAGTGTCACTGCCTTAATTATTACAATGCCTGCAATGTCTCAAGATGACGATGAAGATGCAGCTGAATTAGGTGCAATTGAAATCACAGGATCACGTCTAAAGCAGACAGATATTGAAACTGCTCGACCCGTGACAGTAATTACCCGTGAGCAAATTGAGCTGTCTGGTTTTGAAACTGTTGCACAAGTGCTACAGAATACGCCATATAACTCATTTGGCTCCTTTAGAGAAACTTCTGGCTATGCCAACGGACAAGCAGTTGTTAATGAAATTTCATTAAGAGGACTGGGATCTCAAAGAACCTTGCTCTTACTTGATGGTAGAAGAGTTTCAGGAACTGGAGGCTCAGGTGGTGCTGCGGCAAACCTAAACCAAATACCGCTTGCCATTGTTGAACGAATCGACATTCTAAGAGACGGTGCATCAGCAATTTACGGCTCGGATGCGATTGGCGGTGTGGTTAACATTATTACCCGTAAAGATTTCGATGGTATGGAGTTTTCATTAACTTCAGGTAAACCATCAACGCCAGGAGCTGAATACACAGCAGCAACGATCACAGGAGGAGCATCTAATTCTAAAGGTAACGTCTTTTTTACCATACAACACTACGATCAAAGACCAATGTATTGGAACCAAACGGAATGGGATCATGCCTATGACTATGAGTCCTATTCTTCCTTTGGGTTCCCGGGTACTTTTTATTCGCCTTATTTTGGATATGTAGCAGACTCGAGATGTCCTGATGCACCAGTAGGTGGTGTTGGTCTTTATGGCCAAGTATCGGATGACGGCACAAACTCAGATCCGGATTATCCTAATTCTTACAAATGGTATCCATATGCAGGTGCAGGATATGGGGCAGTATACGATGCAATGACACGCTGTGGTTATGACTATGCCCAGGATATTATTGCGGTTCCAAGAGGCAAACGAAATGGATTACTCTTAAAATCATCCTACGATATTTCACCTGATGTCACTATGAACACTGTTTTAATGATTTCACAAAACGACGCAGATTCTCGATATGCGGGTACACCAATAACAGGTCCTTATCCAACTATGGCAGCTGACAATCCGAACCATCCTTTAATTGGTATGGGTTATGATTGTACAGCCATGGATTGTTTGACAGCGACGATTTTCTTGCGTTCTGTGCCCAATGGCACCAGAGATAATAATGTCGTCTCAAACATGCAAGACTTAAGAGTTGGGTTTGAAGGCGTCTTTGACGTCTTAGGTGGCGCCAATTGGGAATTTAATACTCAAGTCATGAACAATGACATTGATAATATGACCATTAATCTGGTCAATAAGCCATTACTTCAACAATCAATTAATAATGGTGACTTAGACATCTTTGGTGTACATGGAACCACTTTAGATCAATTAGCTCCAGTAATGCAGCAATTTAATCATACTAAGACTTATGCGGCTGATCTGAAGACTATGCAAGCAGACTTTATTATGAGTTTTGATATTGGAGAGTTGGCTGGTGGAGCAATTGGAATGGTTCTAGGTGCTGAATATAATCATCTGAATTTTTCTCAAATTAATGACCCGGCTTCTAAAGCACAATTGATTGCAGGTACAGCAGGTGGAGATAATGTGGAAGCTGCTCGCAGCAGAAAATCAATATTTTTTGAGCTAGGACTGCCGTTCACAGAAAAGCTTGAGTTAAGCTTAGCAGGTCGTAACGACAGCTACAGCAGTAAAGGTATCGGTAATAATTTCTCACCGCAAATCACATTTGCTTACCGACCTGTTGATTGGATTATGCTCAGAGGTACTTATGGTGAGGGTTTCCGTGTAGCTGCGATGACCCAATTGTATGGCGAGCGCTCAGAAAGCTATCCGTCTGGTATTGATGTGACAAGGTGTGAAACTACTGGTAGTGGTTGTGGTTCAGAACAGTATAGAACGCTTTACGGGGGTAACCCTGATTTGATGCCTGAGAAATCTGATCACTGGACCTACGGCATTGTTCTCGCACCACTGCCTTCATTAACAATACAGTTAGGTTTTTGGCACACCGATTTTACAGATCTGATTTCAACCTCAAGTATCCAACGTGAATTTAATGCAGAATACGCTGGGGAAACCAATTATGTTACTCGTTGTCCAGCCGGTGGTCGTCCAGGATGTCCTCCAGGTGAGGTTGATTATATCTCACTGCAAGTCAATAACTTTGCAGGAGTTGAGTCAGAGGGTCTTGATTTCAATGTTTCCTATGTCTTAGACACAGAAAAGTTTGGTCGATTCGACTTTGGTTTAGAAGCAGCAAAATACACTAAATACATTGTAAAAGCTTATCCAGAAAGTTCTGAAGATGAGTATCAAGGAGAATTGGGGTTACCTAGTCTGAGATTGAACCCTCATATCTATTGGGGCAAAGGCGACTGGGGTGCAGCACTCACAGGTTACTATATAGATGGCCAAAATGAAGATATTGGTTCAACAAATTATAGAATAGGTAGCCACATTGAATTGGGTCTGCAGGTATCCTATCAACTCCCTTGGGATGCTTCGATCGTAGTTGGTGCCTCTAACCTATTGGATGAAGATCCTGAGGTTAATGGTGATGTATACGGTTGGTATCCTTTTGATAATACTCTTTATGATGTAAGAGGTAGAATGACCTACATCAGATACAATCAACGTCTATAATCAGTTATTTAGCTGAATCAAAAAACAGAGCGGGTGAAAGCCCGCTCTTTTTTTATCTCAAGAGCTAACTTTTTTGCCTTATTGATTTGCTTGATGTTCATTCTCTGTTTCAAATCAAGTAATATCTTTTGAGCATAGCCGGTGGCCATGATTTCACCCACTTGCTCCAATCGTGATAGATGTTTGCATTGAGGTATGGTCTGATCAAGGTTCTCTCGTTCATCTTTGTAGCGTTCTGTAATGGCTTGTAATCTTTGCTTGTCTATCTTTTCAGCGGCTATCAAAATCCAAGCATAGGCTTTGACCATATTCTTCTTTACCCCTTTAGCATCGCGGTAGGATAACCCTACACCGATTTGTGATCTTGTGTGACCCTCTAATGCTGCTTGCTGATAGTATTGAAATGCCTTTTCATAGTCTTTTCGAACGCCGGTTCCATAACGGTAGAGTCTTGCTAACCCATTAAGACCGTCGAGGTTGTCTTCTGCAGCTGCCTTCTCATACCAAACTTTGGCTTTTTTAGCATTCATCGGCACCACTTGACCGTTCATATACATCTCAGCGATGGCAAATTGAGCCTTGCTGTAACCTTGCTCTGCTGCTTGTTGGACCCAGTAGAAGGATTGTTTATAGTTCTTTCTAAAATCTCCATGGGTAATCCCTGAGAGTAGCATGCCTAAAGCAGTCTGGGCTTTTAGGTCACCTTGTTCTGCATCTATCCTACAAACTTCAAGCGCATTAAGACATTGGTTGTTTGCTATTAAAGTAAGGCAAGATGAGTCGACCTCATTTGCATAAGACTGCATGTGACTACAAATGAGAAATAAAAATACAATGACCTTGAAATAAACCATCTGCAAATACTATAGAATTTTATTTGTCTTAACTAGATCTTTAGTGTTTTTTTAGATAAGGTTCTTATCCTAGAGATTCAAAAGGATACAGATCTATGAGACACATAATAGCCATATTGATGCTTGTTTTAAGCCCTGCTTCGTTTGCAGTTGACAGATACCCTGTGGAGCATTTCTTTAAAGACTCGGCTATGTCACAGCCCGCATTATCTCCTGATGGACAATATTTAGCCGCATTAACTCCACTCAATGTTAATAGGGAAACAGTGTCTCGGTGCAAGAACAAGACAACAAAAAGAAAAAGCAGATCTGGGACCGTGGATTTTTGTGATGTCAGCAGAAGAAACATTGTTGTCTTTAAATTAAGTGATCCTAATCCAGATTGTCAGAATGGAATTATTGCCAAATGTGAAAGAATCAGGGTCACCCAATTAAGAAGTCAGAATGTTACAGGATTTACGTGGGTGAATAACGATAGAATCATGTTTCAAACAGGTGGAGATCAGCTCAATGGTGTCACTGGTGCAATTGATTCGATTGGAATCTATGCTGTCAACAAAGACAGTACCCAGGCAAAGCAATTGGTTAAACCTAGTGATGCCGTAACAAATACAAAAGTGATTCAAACCATACCTCTCAGTTTATTGCCTTTTGACCCTGAACATATCTTGGTCACGCGTAATGATCGGAAAAGATACCAATTCGATGTTTATCGAATGAATATTTATACCGGTAAATTTAAGCGTCTAATAGCACCTCCAGGTCCAGTGGTCGGTTGGGCAGCAGATAATGATGGGGTTATAAGATTAGCAGCAATGCAGGATGAAAATTCCCTTAATTACGAAACACAAATTATGTATCGAGATGATGACGATTCTGAATGGCAAGAAATTGACCGTTTTGAAGGCTTACAAAATGGTTGGGGTGTTACTGGTTTTACCGAAGATAATAGCAAAATGTATGTTACTACTAATCTTGGACAGGACACTTACTCACTCGGCATATTTGACCCTGAAACGGGCACCATAGAAGACCTATTTGAGAATGAGGGAACTGATGTTAGAAATATTGGATTCACGCCTACTGGGGAAGCGATTACAGTTCTCTACAATGATATAAACACTAAACCACAAAGACATTACCTCAATGAGAAGTGGAGAGATATTATTGAGGGTTTAAAAGCAGCGTTTGATGTTGATTATGTGGGCATTGTATCCATGAGTGAATACGCAGAAAAAATGATCCTCAGTATTAATAGCGACACCATCCCAGGTGATTATTATTTATACGATACGATAAAAAATACTGTCACCTATCTAGGCTCTTCCAAACCTTGGATTGATCCAAAGACAATGTCGCCAATGACACCGATTAGTTTTGAAGCCAGAGACGGAGAAACTATATATGGTTTCTTAACAGTTCCTTTGGACGGTGATGGTAAAAGTCTTCCACTGATTATTAATCCACACGGTGGACCATTTGGTGTTCATGATCGATGGAGATTCAACTCAGAAACACAATATTTTGCAAATCAAGGGTATGCGGTAATGCAAATTAATTTCAGAGGTTCTGGCGGTTATGGAAAACGATACGAGCGCATTGGATACAAACGATGGGGCCTAGAAATGCAAGATGATATAAGCGATGGAGTCCAATGGGCTATAGATCAAGGTATTGCTGATGAGGAACATGTGTGCATATACGGCGCCAGTTATGGTGGTTATGCCACTATGGCAGGAATCACATTAACCCCTGAGCTGTATCGATGTGCAGTAAATTATGTGGGTGTTTGGGATTTAGAAATGCTCTATAGACAGGATGGTCGATGGGATAATCAGATGGGACGATGGTTTAGAAATCATGTAATAGATGTAAAAAATGATAAAGAGCAACTAAGAAAAACTTCCCCTCATTTCCATATTGATAAGATTACAGCACCATTATTAATTGTTCATGGCCGAAAGGATTATAATGTCAGAATTGAACAAGCAGAGTCATTAATGGATGACCTAGATGCAAAAAATATTCCATATGAAGTCATGATTAAGAAAGAAGAAGGACATGGTTTTGTCTTAGAAGAAAATAGGATTGAACTCTATCAAAAAATGGGTGAGTTCTTCGATAAGAACTTAGCTAAGGATTAACCTACTACCCCTTTTTTAATAGTTCATTGACGGCTCTATCGGCTTGGCTGATTGCGGCATCAACATAAGCAATCCCCAATGCATCACAGTTGGCAATGGCTATATTACCAAATGGTTTTCTGCCAATCACGTGTGGGTAACGTTCATCATTCTGATTGTCTGGCATCTCACCTCCAAAGTATTCAGCATCAAATAAATTGTTGTACTCATAGGAATAGCCATGCGCCCATCGGTTAACAGTAATCGCTGCAACGTCGTTTTCATCAAAATCTTCACCAAACATTCCTTTTAATTGGTCAAATAATTTATCTTCATAATCTTGATAGGTCATCTTCAGTATGTCGTATCGTCCAAGTTTATATTGTTCTCTATTGGTGTACCCTTGGTTTGGTCGCGTGGGCACATGTTGCATCATGAACACCACTGGATCTTCAAGTGTTTGAGGGAACTGATAATCGCCGAGACTCACCGGATAATCAACATAGAAGCTATTATAAAAACTATCAGGGCACTGTAGCGTGTGGACCTTCTTTTTCGCTATCATGTGCCAATTCTTCATCGCCACTTGCACCCAAACCAGGGGTACTTTTACATTGTATTTAAGGGCCTCTTTTTGTTTCTCTGGCAGTTGAGGGCAAAGATCTGGAATGATGCCATTGTTGCAAGCAAGAATGCATTGCTTGGCATGAACTTTATACAGTGCACCTTGATTTGCATAAACTATTTCGACCCCATCTTTGGTGTTAGTGGCAGATACCACCGTGCTGTTTAAACGGATATTGGTGTCTTGTCCCGGCACATCTAACATGGAATAATCCGCTTTGGCAGTAATAATATCTTCCATATTATTTCCGGGTATTGAGTTGGGGATAAGTTGTCGCACTAGTAATCTTGCAATCGTTGCGTTGCCGTCAGGAAAGTGGAAAATATACGGCTCATCAGATAAAACATTCTTGCTCACGTAATCACGAATGCTCTCATCTACAGTGTCAACATCATACATAAGATTTTCTTGGTCATTTATTTCATCACTTGGCTCTTCGTCATCCGTGAAGCCTAGTCCAGCAAAACCAGGCAATCCATCACCCCAGCAACCAATAGCAGGAATAGCATCATTGCCCACTCCCCACAGACCCCATAACAAACTATGAAAAAGACCAACAACCTCCTCACCAACTTTGTGATATTGTCTTAAATAATCTTCGTAACTGATGTTATCTAACAAATAATATTTCTCCTCAAGACTTAAGTCAGGGAAAAAATCAGTCTGATCCAAAAATAGCCGGATAAATTCTTCTTTGGATTGATCTGAAATTGGCAACTGAGATGCAACTCTTTGAATATTATCAGGTTTTATAGATTCTTTATAAGTAAGGTCGTATCTAAAAGTAGGTACATTTTTTACGATCTGGCTGACACTATAGGTTGCTTTGTTAAAATAAAAGCCTGTATCAAGCCTTCTATTCTTAAAGTAATCAAAATCATATGCCTTATAAAATTTATTAAAATCTATACCAAGATCGAACAATAGTTTTTTTGAAACTTCCTCATAATAGCTTGGTGACTCCACAGATTGACTGCCCCCATAGGCAAGCATCGTCCGGTCATTCACAACAAATTCGTTGCGTTTGGCATGGCCTCCAAAATCATCGTGGTTGTCTAGAATAAGAATTTTTGGAACTGTTTCCGTACGTTCTTTAAAAAAATGAGCAGCTGACAATCCTGAGATACCACCGCCAACTACAATTAAATCATAGCTCTCACCTAAATCTTGGACCTCATCAATAAAACCACTGCCCGTAAATGCAAGCTTATGTGCGGCATTAAAAGACCCCGGATGATTGCCCCTAATGCCTGTCAATACTGGAGGATAGTAATCAATATCGATACCTTGAGATTTTAAAAAATCTATGGGTGCAATAGTCCCAGCAATCCCTAAGCTAACGCCATTTAAAAAATCTCGTCTGCTAATACCATCATGTTTCATTCTGTTTTGTGCACTGTTTTGCCTTCAATAATCGTTTCTAAAACTCGTACCTCACTGATCTCTTCTATTGGAATGTCATATAAATTTCTTTCTAATATAATCAAATCAGCAGCTTTTCCCACCTCTATTGAACCGGTAAGATTCTCTTGGTGCATTAAGTAAGCAGCATTGATTGTGTAAGCTTTTAACATCTCTGTCAGAGTCATTCTTTCATTCTTATTTAAAACACCCTGAATACGGTCATCAGGGTCTTCTCTTCTAATAGCTGTCTCAATAGCAACTAATGGATTCATCGTGCTTACAGCCCAATCACTGCCACCAACAATTAAGCCGCCTGCCCTAAAAACACTGCCAATAGGATACATTTTATTGACTCTCTTAACTCCAAGCTCAGGGGTATTAATATCCGTAATCCATTCATCAGGCAATGCCCAGGTTGCTTGAAAATTTGCGGCAACACCTAGTTCTTTAAACCTTGGTATATCTGCCGGATCAATCATTTGCAAATGAGAAATGTGATGACGATTATCAGTCCTCCCATTAACATCAATAGCAAACTCAAAAGCATCAAGTATTGAACGTACTGCACGATCACCTATAGCATGAGTATGTATTTGAATATTATCAGCATCAAAACGAGCGACAGCATGATTAAGTGTGTCTTGATCAAAATAAAGCTGGCCATAATTACCTGAATCTAAGTACGGTTCTAAAACGGCCCCTGTCTGACCCTCCAAGACCCCATCAATAAATATTTTTACGCAATCCACATTTATTCTTGGGTCACTGTATTGAGCTCTATCCTTTAATACGTCGTCAAAAGACCCAGGGGTTCTGATGAAAAGCCCGCCAAACGAAAGGCACGTAATTACTCTTAAATTTAATTGCTTGTTAACAGCTGCTCGTTTGTAGGTGGCCATGTGTCGTTTACCTACAGAAGCAGCTATAGATGAGGTTATGCCAAAGCTATGAGCTAAATCTTGTGCAAAATTGAGTCCTTTATCATACAGTGCATCTGTGTCTTTTGGTGTTATGTCTCTGACAAGATTCATAGCTGACGGCTCTCTTAATGTTCCGCTTGGTGCACCGGTGTTTGGGTCTCTTTCTATGATGCCTTGTTCAGGATTAGAAGTGTTAGCAGTAATCCCTGCTAATTCTAGTGCTTTTGAATTAGCTAACCCGCTATGTCCATCAGACGCATCAACATAAATGGGAATATCTGTACTGATTTCATCCAAAAAAGATTTATTTGGGTTGCCCGCTGGGAATAACGCTATATTCAAACCTGTGCCAACTAACCAACCTGTGGTTTTTGTTAATTCACTATTCAGGCATTCTTTAATCTCAGATTGCATACCCTCAATATTGTAAATTTCTAAAACCACACATTTGTATTGATCAATCCCAGACCATATTGGATGTGAGTGAGCATCATGAAAAGAAGGCATCATCATCTTGCCCTCTAAATTTATTACTGAAGTATTTTTATCAATGATTTTCTTGATCTCTTCATTTGAACCAATCTGTTCTATGACTCCGTCTTTAATGGATATGGCTTCAATAATTTCAAGTTGCTTATTAAAAGTATGTATTGATCCATTTAAAAAAACCTGTCTAGCAACACTACTTGATGCCCATAGATAGCTTGAGTTAAAAATCAAGGTAACTAAGATAATCTTAAAAAATAAATTTCTCATCGGTTTGTTTTTATTTTGATCCATTGTCTTGTCATTGTCCGATCTACCTTAGGTGGTGCTATTTCAGCAATAAATAACTTTTTCATTATCTCCTCATTAGGGTAGATGGCAGGATTATTTAATATCTCTTTATTTAACATAATCTTAGATGTTTTATTAGGATTAGCAAACTGAACCTGATTACTAATTTTTGCAATGTTTTCAGGTTTTAAAATGTGGTTCAAAAATAGATGGGCATTTTCAGGATTAGGCGCATCTTTAGGAATAGCCATCATATCAACCCACATTTGAGCACCCTGATGTGGAATCTCATAACCAATATCAATGCCATTACCTGATTCTTTAGCTCGCTCCCCAGCCTGTAAAATATCTCCGTTCCATCCAAAAACAAGGCATATCTCCCCATTAGCTAAGTCATTGATGTATTTTGATGAATGAAAATACCTAATAAAAGGTCTAACTCCAATCAATAAATCAAATGCTTGTCCTTGAAAATCTTTAGGATTTTTGGTGTTAGGGTCTAGTCCTGAATAAAATAATGCGGCTTTAAACACCTCACTGGGTGCATCAAGAAAGGCCACTCCACATTGTTCAAATTTACTGACAATTTCAGGATCAAAAATGACATCAAAGGTGTTCATTTGGAAATCATCTCCCATAATTTCTTTGGCTTTATTCTTGTTATATCCAATGCCAGTTGTTCCCCATAAATAAGGAATGGCAGCTGTGTTTCCTGGATCCATTATCGATAATAATTTCAATATCTCCTGATCAAGATGCTGATAATTAGTGAGTTTTGATTTATTTAAGTCTTGGAAAATGCCAGCAACTATTTGTCTTCCTAAATACTCTATACTTGGGCCAACAATATCGTAACCAGTATTTCCTGCCAATAATTTACCCTCAAGTACCTCATTACTATCGTACACATCATAAATGACTTTAATGCCAGTCTCACTCTCAAATTCTTCTATGACTGGTTGGGCAATATAATCGGACCAGTTATACACTCTGACCTCATTTGCATCAACACCATATGAGATACAAAAAAATATAAACAGGTATTTAGAATAAAAAGATTTACACTTTTTCCAATGTCTCATAATCGGTCCTTAATTGAGTAATAGATCATGCCAAGATAGAATCCTGGCCATCTAAGGAAGGTGCCTCCTGGAAATGTGGGTATCTTCACTTTATTAAACACGTCTAATCGACCAGTGCTCCCATCAATTGCTTCTGCAAGAACCGTGCCGGCCAACGAGGCCATTGCAATTCCATGCCCTGAAAAACCTTGTGCAAAATAAACATTCGAATCAAGTCGACCTAGATGTGGCATTCGATTTACTGTCACTGCAATGGTTCCTCCCCAAGCATAATCAATCTTTGTTTGTTTAAGATTTGGAAAAACATCAAGCATAGTTTTACGGACATAACTTTTAAGATCTTCTGGGAATTTAGTCGTGTAGTTTTCTCCACCACCAAACAATAAACGATTGTCCTCAGACATCCTAAAATAATGAACATGGAACATATTGTCATGAGCACAGACATTATCACGATTAATATATCTTGCTTCTGACTCTTCTAACGGCTCTGTAGCTAGAATAAAATTGTTAATCGGCATAATTTTACCGGCTATCCGTTGTTCTAATTTCTCTATGTAAGCGTTGCATGCTAAAACGACCATCTTTGCTCTAACTTTTCCATGATCAGTGGTGGCTTGTGATATCGAGCCCTTTGAATAATTCAAAACTCTGGAATTTTCATAGATTTCTACGCCTTGTCGCTCTGCAGCATCTGCCAGACCAAGAGCATAATTAAGAGGGTGTAAGTGCATCCCACCCACATCCATTGACCCTCCTCCTTTAAAAAAAGGACTATGGAATATATCGTAGACTTCTTCTTGATCTACATAACGAATTGAATCGTAATCGTAATCCTGATTTAATTTTTCTACATAACGACGATGCTCAGCATCATCTCTTGGGTTATTAGAAACGGTCATATTACCGTGCCTTAAATCACAGTTAATTTGGTGGTCAGTAATTCGATCTTTAACAATTTCTTTTGCGTGTTCGCTTAAATTCCACAGATCTCTTGCTAGAGATTTTCCATAATCCTTTTCCAACTGATCGATTTTTTTATTGTGACCACTACCAATTTGCCCTCCGTTTCGACCTGATGCTCCCCAGCCAATTTTGTTTGCCTCTAATAACACCACGCGATAATTTTTTTCAGCAAGGTTTAGTGCCGCTAATAACCCAGTATAACCACCGCCTATAATGCACACATCGGCATCAATAGATTCAGTTAACTGTGGTCTATCTTTAATTGAATTAGCTGTATGCAGATAGTAAGAATCTGGGTAATTTGATTCAGCAGTTGTCATCTTAGAGCTATTTATAAGCTGCTGATATGTCTATTTGTTTCATCGAGAGTTTTGGTTGTTTTATCTATAAGCTCATCAATTTCGCTTTCACTAATAATTAATGGTGGTGCAATAATCATTGTGTCACCAACAGCCCGCATGACCAGACCATTACTAATTGCAATATCTCGACAAATAGAACCTGCGCTTATGTCTGAAGAAAATCTTCCTCTAGTTTCTTTATTATTAGAAATTTCAATGGCTGCAACTAAGCCCTTAATTCGAGCCTCCCCTATTAGTGGGTGGTCTGATAGTTTTTTCCAACGTTCTTCTAAATACGGGGCCGTTTTATTCTTAACCAGCTCTAATATATTTTCTCTTTCAATGATTTCAAGATTCTCTAATGCCACAGCACACGCAACAGGATGTCCAGAATAAGTAAACCCATGAACGAATTCCCCACCTTTGCTAATAACATCGGTGACCTTGTCATTGACTAGAACACCTCCTAAGGGAAGATACCCTGAAGTCACTCCTTTAGCGAAGGGAATGAGATCTGGCTTAATTTGATAAACATCCGTTGCAAACCATTGACCCAAACGACCAAATCCAGTGATTACCTCATCAACAATAAGCAAAATTTTATGTTCATCAATAATATTTTGTATCGCTGGCCAATATGATTCAGGAGGAATAATAACTCCTCCAGCACCTTGGATAGGCTCTGCAATAAATCCAGCAATATTTTCAACACCATAATGATGAATCGCATGCTCAAGTTCTTGTGCAACTTCCAATCCAAACGCATCAGGGTCATTATCGCCGCCTTCTTCAAACCAATACGGTTGAGCAATATGATGAATATTAGGTATGGGTAAGCCGCCTTCGTGCATGCCTGACATACCTCCTAAACTTGCAGCAGCTATAGTGCTGCCATGGTAAGCGTTCTTTCTCGATAGAATGATTTGCTTCTCTGGTTGCCCTAATAATTGCCAGTAGCGTCGAACCATCCTTACAACAGTATCATTGGCCTCAGAACCCGAGCCAGTGAAAAATACATGATTTAGGTCAGCTGGAGAAATTGCGCCTAATTTCGAGCTCAATTCAATTGCTGGAGGATGGGTACACTGAAAAAAATTATTGTAATAAGGAAGCTCTTGCATTTGCTTGTAAGCGGCCTGAGTTAGCTCCTCCCTACCATAACCAAGATTTACACACCATAAACCTGACATGGCATCCAGTATTTGGTGCCCTTCAGAATCCCAGATATAGACACCCTTGCCTTTTGTAATAACTCTTGTTCCTTTTTCGGAGAGCTGTAAATGATCCGTGAAGGGATGTAAATGGTGATCCCTGTCTTGTTGTTGTAATGATTTTAGCTTCATAATCTTTCTATACGCTTAGTAATAAATATTCTCTTTCCCAAGGAGTGATAACCTCAAAGTACTTCTTGTATTCATGGTTCTTAGTAGCAATATACACTTGTAAAAAACGACTCCCCATTATTATTGGCATCACCTCACTATGTTCTAAAAGCTCAATAGCTGCAGATAAATTTTTTGGTAAAGCGAAAGGTAAATTATACGCATTCCCGTCTTCTGGTGCACTAGGCTCTATTTCCTCCTGCATTCCTAGATAACCACAAGCAAGAGATGCAGCAATTGAAAGATAAGGATTCACATCTGCTCCGCCAATTCTAAATTCTATACGTCTATTTTCAGGAGACGAGGACGGAACTCTCAGGCCAGTGGTTCTATTATCATAACCCCAATAAAGATTTATAGGTGCGTTCTGCCATCTTGTAAAACGCCTATAAGAATTGACATAGGGTGCATTAAATAACAGTGCTTCGGGTGTGTATTTTTGTAACCCTGCTATAAAGCTTCTAAATTTTTTACTCTCTCCCCCTTTCTCAGAAAATATGTTTTGCTTTGATTCACTATCAATTAACGAAATATGCCAATGCATAGCGCTGCCAGGTTCAAATTGCATTGGTTTAGCTAAAAAGGTTGCATAAATATCATGCTGCATAGCTGCCTCCCTCACTAAACGTTTAAACATCATTACCTGATCACAAATCATTAATGGGTCATTATGTTCAAAATTAATCTCCAACTGACCTGTTCCCATCTCATGCTCAAGTGTATCGATCTTGATGTCCATTAACTCTGAAAAGCGATGTATGTCATTAATTATTGGCTCAAACTCATCAAGCGCATCAATACTAAAAGGCTGTCTCACTGTTTCTTGTCTACCAGAACGACCTATAGGTGGCTCCACATTATTTTTAGGGTTGGTGTTTTTTTTAACCAAGTAAAACTCAAGTTCTGGAGCAACAATAGGTTGAATATTAAGATCATTAAATTTTTGCAGAACATTTTTTAAAACTTGTCTGGGTGAGATATCTACCGGTGATCCGTCCTCATAAAAACAATCGTTAACAACAGAGGCGGTCGGCTCCTCCCAAGGCAACAGCCTTAGAGTATTCAAATCAGACTTAACAATAACATCCCGGTCTGCTGGATTGATGACGGGCACCTCTAGAAACTCTCCTGTTACAGTTTGAGTAAAAACAGATTCAGGCAATCGAATTGCTGTGTTGTTAAGGAACTTATCAGCGGGTACTAATTTACCCCTAGCTATTCCAGCGAGGTCAGGAACTATAACTTCAACTTCTTGAATCTTTTTCTTACTAAACCAATCAGATAGTTGTTTATCATTCATTAGCGTACAGCAAATGCTCTACAGGCATCTCCAAATGCATTAAATATTGTGAGTGATAATTCACTTTTACTTGGTTGCCATTCTGGGTGCCACTGAACCGATAGATTAAATCCCTTAGCTTCCTTAATTGTAAAGGCTTCAACTAATCCATGATCACTTAAAGCATTAACTTCTAGTTGATCACTTAAATTGTTAACTCCCTGAGTATGTAAGGAGTTGACATCAGCATTAACTAATCCACTAATTTTATGGAGCATTGAACCTTCAACAATATCAACTTGGTGACTAAACCCATATTGTTGTTCATGTGAAGCATCTCGATCAAAGTCATGCCCTTGGTGATCAGATTGCAATTCTAGATTTTGATATAAAGAACCCCCAAATGCCACATTCATTTCTTGAAATCCTCTACAAATAGCTAACAATGGCATCTCTTTTTGGATGATGGATTGAATCATTTTAAACACAGAGCGGTCCCTGGATTCATCCAATAACATTTCATGATTAATAATTTCTTTATCGTATTGATCAGGGTGTACATTAGATAAACTGCCTGTTAATAAAAAACCGTCCATACGATTTAAAATTGATTGATCAATGTCATCATTTTGATCAACAGGTACCAACACGCCAGAGCAGCCTGTGTGCTGATTTATAGCATTGATATATTTTTCACCAACCATATGAAAATAGTGTGAGTCTTGTGTTCTCCGACAACACACAATGCCTACTAAGGGTTTTTTAATAGAACTCATAATAGTTCCATTTTACGGATGGTAATTAAGTTTGGCTAACTATATTGGCGTTTACGCAAGCCAAGGGAGTAAGCAATGTATCGGAAACGTCTCTTTAACCCTTCTCCGATTCCCATCATTGAAGGAACATATATTAGAACCAAGTATGGAACAAACAACATTCCAAAAATAAATGTAATGGCCAGTGGCTGTACTAACCTTGCTTGCAAACTTGCCTCAAAGAGAATTGGCAATAAACCCACGATGGTTGTTATTGTGGTTAGAATAACTGGCCTTAATCGTTCTTTTGCTCCCATCACCACTGCTTCAGCTAATGCAGAACCGTCAGTCACAAATTCCTTGATCGTTCTTACCAATATAATAGAGTCGTTGACTAAGACTCCAGTTAGCCCAAAGAAGGCCATTAGACTAAACATGCTGAGATTAAAACCTAAAAGATAATGCCCTAAAATAGCTCCAATAAGTCCGAAAGGCACTACAGACATTATCAAGAGAGGAGTGGTGTAACTAGAAAACAACCAGGCGAGTATAATGTATATAGATGCAATTGTAATAATCAGAGCTAAACTAAGGTCACCGAGAGCCTCTGATTGTTCTTCTGCTTTCCCTTTGTATTCAATTGTTACGTTAAAATCATTTTCAATTTTGGGTGCTATATTTTTACGGACGGACTGAAGAACAATATTGGTGGTTGTGATTGCTGGGTTCACATCAGCTGTAACAGAAACCTTTCTCACGCCACCTTCTTTCCTAATTTTTGTAAAACCTAACCTTTGTTTCAATATAACCACTTCCGATAGAAGAACATTGTTGTTGTCGGGTGTAATCAAGTAGATATCACGGATAGTTTGATTGATGGTCTCTGCTTCAGGCAACTTAACCCTAACCACTATCTCTTCTCCATCCTGTGAAAAACGTTTTGCAACAGCCCCTGAAAACGAATTCCGGACCTGCCTTGCTATTTCTTCAGCACTAAAACCCATCGCTTCGCCTTCTGGAGTAATCTCTAAGAGTATCTCTTGTTTTCCAAAAGGTAAGTCGTCTTCAATAGCAATAAGTCCAGGTAATGATCTGAGTTCATTTCTCAAAGCTAACGCAGCTTTTTTTGCCGTTTGCAAATCATCACTCGCAATTCTTATATCAAGATCTCTCCCTGGTGGCCCGCCTGTTTGACTCTCAAAGACAATGAAGCTCTCAATACCAGGCATCATCCTGGTGGACTCTTCCCAGGCTTCAATAAATTCTATATTCCGAATACGTCTTTTATCACCAGCAACCAACTCCACAGTATAGGAGCCAATGTGAGAACCTGTGGTATTGGTAAGCAGATTCCCCCTGCCTGCATCTGTCGATCCTATATTCCCTACTCCAAATTTTACGAGGCTCCCAGAATTGTTCGTTAAGCTGCTCTCAACGGCTAGTGCTGATCGCCCTAATTCTTCAACCATTGCTTGGGTCTTTGATTCAGGAGTGCCTGGAGAAAATGAGAAATTAGCAAGGACAGTGTCACTTTCAGGGGTATCAAAAAATTCAAAATTAACTCGTCCTGAAAATAACAAACTGACTGACATGAAAAATAAGCAAATTGTTGCTAGCACTGTAAATCTTTTACTCGCATAGGTTCTAGCTACCAATGGGGCAACATAATGGTCTCTAAAATGATTAAAATAAACATCAAATGTTCTTGTCTTGGTTTGATCCTGTTGGCTCATTCTCTTCATTGCATGTCTGAGATGCATCGGAAGAATTAAAAAGCATTCAATCAAGCTTGCAATAATAATTAAGCCTAGAGTAATCGGTATAGGGGCAATGATAGTACCAACATCAGCCTTCACCATGAGAACAGGTAAAAATGCTGCTAGAGTAGTTAAGCATGCAGCTAGTACTGGGTAAAACATTCTTTGGGCACCAATCCTAGAAGCATCTTTATAGTTCATTCCTCTTCGGTGCAAAGTGGTTGTATGCTCAGAAACCACAATGGCATCATCAACAACAATGCCGACTCCCATAATCAGTGCAAACATACTGATCATATCGAGAGATAATCCGATGAAATACATGCCCCCTAAAGCAGCTAAGAAAGCAACTGGTATGCCTAAAGCCACCCAAATTGCAATTCTTCCATTCAAGAAGACAAATAAAACTAATAGCACTAATACTAGACCAGTGAACCCATTGTCAATGAGCATATCAATTCGTTGTCTGACGGAATCTGCAAAAACATCGTACACAACTATGTCTAAACTTTGAGGGTATTTCGAAGAAACATTTTCCATATATTTCTCAACTAAATCATGCGAAACAAGTGAATCAGCTCCCTGTGTTCTATACACCACTAAACCTATTGATGGACCACTATCATTAATACGATAACTAGAATTTTCTTGGAATGTTTCGTATACAGTTGCAATATCTCCTAGATAGAGCTTTTCGCCTGTTGATTTAGATAAGACTTCAATCTTTCTAAGATCGCTAGGATTTCTTGCCAGTTGCTCACTTCTAATTTGTCTAGATATTCCCCCTGAATTAATACTTCCAGATGGTAAATCTATGCTAGAGGCTGACAGTCTTTTAGAAATGTCATCAAGTGACAGGTCTAATTCTCTTAAATTATCTGAAGGAACCTCTACCCAGATTTCTTGATCTCTTGCTCCCTCAAAATCTACACTTGCCAGACCCATATTAATTAAATCATCACGCATTTGACGTGCAAAATATTTCAATGTTTTATTTGAGAAAGGGCCTGAAATATCAATTCGGCAAACTTCATCTCTTTGGAGCACTTGACTAATTACAGGTTTCTCTATGTCTTGTGGAAAAGTTGATATTCTTGAAATGGCAGATTGAACATCAGTTAATGCTTTTGACATTGAAGCACTTTGTTTAAAGCCTACTGATACTTTTCCTCTGCCTTCATAAGCAAAAGAATCAACATCATTAACATCATTAATAAATCTAACTTCTGGCTCTATCGCATTGATGATATTTTCTTCAACATCTTCTGCACTTGCTCCAGGCCACTCAACATTAACAGTAACTATTTCTATCCCAAAATCTGGCATCAATTGTCTTTTAAGTTGGCTTAATCCGAATATTCCAAAGAGAATCATTAGGGCCATTAAGAGATTCCCAGCAACTTTATGCTGACTGAAAAAGGTGATAATGCCTTGGCTTGAATAGTTTGAGTTACTACTATTATTTTGTTGTCTATTCTTTTGACTAAGATTCTTATGCATAATTATAAAATATTAACCAATACGCCTTCGCCGGCTTCCATTAATTGGTTTGTTACAATCATATCCCCTGTTTGAATATCTGAATTTTTTTGCACGGCCAACAATACATTGGTGCCATCATAGCCGAGGATTTTAATAAACTGTTTAGTCAAACGCTGGCCTTTTACAATAAACACATAGGCATCTTCATAAATAGAAGTCTCAGGTACAACGATAACTGAATAATAACTTTTATCAGGCACCCTAAGCCTTACAAAAGCACCTGGTCTAATCAAAACTGTTCCGCTGTCCATTAAAGCAAGGGAGGCAAAAACATCAACACCACCAGTATTAGATTTAATCTCAGCGCCAATTCGTGTAATGATTGCTTCAAAAGGGATGGTTTTATTTCCAGCAGTCCAATTGATTGATACCGACCTTCCTATAATTGAACTCTCATCTTCTAATAATCTCCCGTACTGAGCTTTTGAAAGTGAGAACCTAACCTCAAGATTATTAATATCAATAATTTCACCAATCTTGTCATTGAAGGTACTTACCTGCTTTCCTAAACTTGCCAAAACATCATTGATGACACCGTCATAAGGTGCGTAGAGTTTAGTGTCTCTTAAGTCTTTCTCTGCCTCTGCGAGAACTATTTCTTGTTGGATTTTCTCAAGTAATGCGTTATCCCTAAATTGTTCTGAAATTGATCCTTGAATAAATAACTCTTCAGCTCTCTCATAATCTCGCTTCAATATTTGATACCTTGCCTGTTCTTCAATAACATCATTTTTATATTCAAAATCATCAATTGTTAGCAGAAGCTCTCCTTGTTTAACCACGCCTCCTTCTTTAAAATTATCTCCTACTTGAGTGACTTGCCCGCCAACAAATGCTCTCAAATCACTTCTTCTTGATGAAACAATTTCTCCAAAAAGTCTCAATTGGGGTTGTACATCCTTATATTCAGCTTGTTGGGCAGAGACTGGCCAGACTTTCTCTTTGGCAACTATCAATGGTGGGTCAAGCTTCGTTGCCGAAAGATAAAAAATAAATAGAACGGTGCCAGTCAACAGAATTATTATTGCCTTGGTAGAACGAGGTATTTCAGAAATGTATTTTTTTACTTTATTTATCATTTATATATATAACTATAGCTTCGCTATTCTTGAACGTTCGGATTCCAAGAGTTAATCGATTAGATCGTAATGAAAATAATGATTTATATCTGCAAGAGTTACAAAAAGTTACATTGGCATTACTTAGAAATAATCATAAATTTTGCTTCACTCTCTGCAATTACAGTCTGGTCAGAAGCAAGTAAAACTCTTCCCTGCATAAAAGCTACTCTAGATTTTGTTTTTATACATCTCCCTTCAAGAAGAACTTCATTATTTATTGGTAAAACTTGTCTATACCTCAGATCACATTGAGCTGTTTGAGCAACTTGGTTTTTAAGGAACAACCAATTAGCCATAACATCATCCAACAGACTAAAAATAATACCCCCATGAGTAGTATTCTGATAACCGACATGATTTTCTTTGGGGGTAAATCTTCCTCGACATACCTCGTCATCATCAATAGTAAACTTTATTTTTAAGCCTATAGGATTATCTGGGCCACAGACAAAACAGTTATTAGCATTGAAGTCTGGGTGTGTCATATTAATCTAAATTGTCTCTCTTGATTGTTGCTCTCAATTAGTCCGGCTGTGGTATCTCTAAAATGAAAGGTCTTCATAAAAGACTAATTTAATTGATAAATCCTAAAGGTGTTTTATCTAAAATAGATCCCAAACATTTGTTTAAACCAAGTCTCCCTACGCCTGCAAACTAAACAAAAGATTAATGCGGCAAAGCCAGCAATAAGCCCATCCATGCCCGCAGCATCAGTGAGTTCACTAGTGTTTTTTCT